>Ga0065711_1001431_pt1 | contig 43389 bp, 28 predicted proteins | sample Hoacrofraction12_FD_59098 | JGI IMG/M metagenome (GOLD analysis project Ga0065711, IMG submission 59098) | Hoatzin crop microbial communities from Cojedes, Venezuela - Epithelial fraction 12 v2 (version 2) | ecosystem: Host-associated > Birds > Digestive system > Esophagus > Crop | place... | reverse complement strand
CTTATTATCCAGCCTAAACCTACCCTGTTTTAGTTTAAAACCATTACCCCTCGTCCTGTCACTGCTGTCTCTACTAAAAAGATTGTCCCCATCTTTCCTATAGGCTCCATTTAAGTACTGAAAGGCTTCAATCAGGTCTCCCCACAGCCTTCTCTTCTCCAGGCTGAACAAGTCCAACTCTCTCAGCCTGTCCTCATAGGAGAGGTGCTCCAGCCCTCGGATCATTTTTGTAGCCCTCCTTTAGACCCGCTCCAACAGTTCCACGTCCTTCTTGTGCTGAGGGCTCCAGAGCTGAACACAGTACTCCAGGTGAGGTCTCACCAGAGCAGAGTAGAGGGGCAGAATCACCTCTCTGGACCTGCTGGCCATGCTTCTCTTGATGCAGCCCCTGACACGGTTGGCCCTCTTGGCTGCCAGCGTACATTGCCGGCTCATGTCCAGCCTTTCGTCTATCAGTACCCCCAAGTCCCTCTCAGCAGGGCTGCTCTCGATCCTTTCATCCCCCAGTCTGTATTGATAGTGGGGATTACCCTGACCCAGGTGTAGGACCTTGCACTTGGCCTTGTTGAACCTCATGAGGTTCACAAAGGCCCACCTCTCCAGCTTGTCCAGGTCCCTCTGGATGGCACCCCGTCCTTCTGGTGTCTCGACCAGAATATATACGTATACATATACATATACATATACATATACATATACATATACATATACATAATTTTTTATATATTTTTGTACTTTCATACACTGCAAGCAAATATATAATAGCTAATCAATTGTATTTTTGTATGCATGTAATTTGTGCATTTATATTCCCTCTTCTTGTTCATCTTGTTTTTCATAGCTACTGACTCCTCTGGTGGTGCAGCCCCCAGCTCACACCTGGTCAGCACAAGAATAGCTGGTTGGCGTGACTGGTCACACCTGGCACGTGGAAAATTACTGATGCCTAACGTCAATCTTCTTGAGACCCTGCAAATGGAGGTACCAAGGAAGGCCCTTTGTGCTCTTCCAGTCTGCAGTGGGCTGCACCCAGTAACTCCCTCTGAGTCAGACGCTTCTCAGAGTATCTCGATCTCTGTCAGCATCACCTGGGCTGATCTCCTTGAGACTCAACCCTGGCCCCTTGAGAAATCATTTGATTTGAAGTGAATATTTCACTGAACTGGAGGGGAATTTTTATGATTGTATGTGTGTGAATTGATTCAACATAATATTCTATTACTGTGATTGTAATAGCAAATTGTACTTAATCATTTAGTAAAAGGTAACGGGTGTTTAATATCTGCTAAGTTCCTGTAACTTTCTTTCTCTGTCTCTGAACTGTAAACACACAAATATATTCCCTAGACATAAACTGTTGTGGTCTAAGGCCACTTCTGGATCCAGCCACACCTAGGCTCCTCTCTGAGAAGGAATTTAGAAATTAAGGGGGTCCAGTCAGAACCTGGTAACTCAATGGGAGGATCTCTCTTACGCTCTGCACTTTTCTTTTACTCTGTATAAATAATTTTCCACTCAAAATCTCCTTCATTTTTGTACTCTGTTTATTTAATAAGTAATAGATTGAACCTTCCCAATGAACTTTGTAAGATCATATTTTCTAATTTTCCCGGAAAATCTTTTCTTGCAAAACCTTTGAGTGATCATTTAAGTGACCTCACCACTCATTCAAGAAAAATTCACATCAGTTTGCCATTATGATGTCCTATATTGCAATACATTTTGAGCTTTTTACACAGAAATTCTGCACTAAACTACTCTCCAAATAGTTTAAGATTTAAATACATTTAATCTTGAAATACAGTACCATAATCTGCAATATCCAACAATATTTAGAAGAACTAGAAATAAATATTATTCCAATCAATGTTATTTTCCATTTACTTAATTCTTTGCGGTATGGTTTCTTTTTACTTAATGGATGTGATTTTCAAGGAATTAAACATTCCTCTCCTTTTTTAAAACAATTCACAATTTTAGAAGTTTAGATTTCTGGGTGCTCATCCTGCTAGTCCTTCAGAGGAACTTTATTTTTAAAGGCTGGATATGTCACACTTTCTGAAAATCAGGCCCATTCTAAGATCAGTCCTTTGCTGGTATGGAGATATTCTAAAAATACATTTTATTTTCATAAAGTCTTTGAAAATTTAGAGTGATATTTAAGAAGCTTTTTAGAGTTAGTATCCATATTGGTATTGACCGCAAAATTAAAAGACTTTTGCAGTCCACTGAAAGGGATACTAACATCATCCGTTTCATGCAGCTGTAGGCTTCTAACTCACAGGTGGTTCAGAATAGCAAGTTTTATGCCTCAAGCACTTACAAGAGAATATAAGAATTTTCCACCCTTACATAGTCACAGAACAATATAACTATTGAGAATGTTTTCAACTGGATATTTCTGCTGGGACCAATGAAATACTAGATATGAAGAACAATTTAATATTTTTCTTAACAGTTGACCTAGTAAAAACTTACATCAATCAGACTTTCAGTAATTTATGTTGTAGGGACTCTGTACTAATTTGTGGGTTGCATCAGTATATCCTTTATCTTTACCCAAAACTAAACACATTTTTTTTAAATTTACTTTTTATTGTTGCATAATTGCATAAAATATTTCTATTTTCAGTTCATGTCTGTACCTCATTAGGTTCTGAATGGCATTTTAGGAACTCAGAAAACATGAATAACTTTAAATATATGGCAGTGGTCTTGACTACAGAAATCTACCTACAGAGACTTTAGTTTATAGCAAAAGCATAAAAGTACGGTCTTCAGTCATTGATTGGTGCATATAGAAAGACACAACTAATTAAATACCCAAGCTGTTAAATGTAATTTAACACTCATTTAGTAAGGCATGTCAAAAAAGATCCAGCATACTATAAAATGTGATAAGTAAACTCCCTCCAAAATCAGAAAATGTGTCATTTGATCAGCAAATTCTAAATGCACATAAAAATACCAGAGATCCAGAGGATGGTTTAATATATTTATGTCCCATATTAACCTGTAAATATTAAAGTCAGTAACATTTGAAACAGCTTTTCTGACAATTGAAAAGACCCCAAACCAACTACCATATTCAGTTGCATATAGTGTAGTTGATATCCTGCTTGCCTTTAGTTGCACATCGTAACACCCACTCTTTCACTGTTCTCAAGCTCTATAAACTGTAATGAATTTTTTTAGTTCATCAGTCAGGCTACTGATGTTATGTTTTTTCTGACCACGGGTGTATGTAACCAACAAAAGCACAACTATCTGTAGAGCTGGAGAGTTTTAACATTTTTAGTACAATGGGCAATTCAACTGGAAAACAAGTAAAGGGGATTTAAAGTAATATTGAATACTCATCTGCAAATTGCATTTAGCGACAGGGCAAGGGGCAATGGACACAAACTGAAGCTTAGGAAGTTCCACCTGAACATGAGGAAGAACTTCTTCCCTCTGAGGGTGATGGAGCACTGGAACAGGTTGCCCAGGGAGGTTGTGGATTCTCCTTTTCTGGAGATATTCAAGACCCGCCTGGACAAGGTCCTGTGCAGCCTGCTCTGGGTGACTCTTCTTCAGCAGGGGGGTTGGACTAGATGATCCACAGAGGTCTCTTCCAACCCCGAACACTCTGTGATTCTGTGATTCTGTGATTTGCATACCTGTGGGTTTTAATAGTGAATATTATAAATGTATGCTAGTCAATTAAAACCTCACCCTCAGCAGGTTTGCCGATGACACCAAGCTGTATGGTGCGGTTGACACACTGAAAGGAAGGGCTGCCATACAGAGGGACCTTGGCAGGCTTGAGAGGTGGTCCTGTGTGAACCTCATGAAGTTCAACAAGGTAAAACGCAAGATCCTGAACGTGGATCAGGGCAAGTCCAAGTACAAATAGAGGCTGGGCAAAGAATAGATGGAGAGCAGCTCTGGGGAGAAGTACTTAGGGGTGTTGGTTTATGAGAAGCTCAACTTGACCAAGCAATGTGCACTTGCAGCCCAGAAGGCCAAATGTATCCCAGGCTACATCAAAAGCAGGGTGGCGAGCAGGTTGAGGGAGGGGATTCTGCCACTCTACTCTGTTCTGGTGAGAGCCTACCTGGAGTTCTGCGTCCATAGCTGGGCCCTCAACACAAGAAAGACATAGACATGCTCAAGTGGGTCCAGAGGAGGTCCACAGAAATGATCTCAGGGCTTGAACACCTCTCCTATGAGGAAAGGCTGCGAGAGTTGGGGTTGTTCAGCCTGGAAAAGAGAAGGCTTCAGGGACACCATCTTGCAGCCTTCCAGTACCTAAAGGGGGCCTACAAGAAAGCTGGAGAGGGGCTTTTTACAAGGGCATGGAGTGATAGGACAAGGGGTAATGGTTTCAAGCTAAAAGAGAGTGGGTTTAGATTAGATATAAGGAAGATGATCCAAGGGCTGGAGCACCTCTCCTATGAGGACAGACTGAGACAGTCTGGGCTGTTCAGCCTGGAGAAGAGAAGGCTGTGGGGAGACCTCATTGCAGCCTTTCAGTACTTAATGGAGGCTTATAAGAAAGATGGGGACATACGTTTTCATCAGGGCCTGTTATGACAGGACAAGTAGAAATGGTTTTAAACTAAGAGAAGGTAGACTTTAATGGTTTTAATCTAAGAGAAGGAAGAATTTTTTTACAATGAGGGTGGTGAAACACTGGCACAGGTTGCCCAGAGAGATGGTAGATGCCCCATCCTTGGAAACTTTCAAGGTTAGATTGGACGAGGCTCTGAGCAACTTGAAGTAGTTGAAGATGTCCCTGCTCGTTGCAGGGGGGGTTGGACTAGATGACCTTTAAAGGTCCCTTCCAACTCAAACTATATAATGGTTCTACAATTCTATGACAAATCTTTATGTGTTTAATAACTCTCCGGAAGGTAATATTTTCATGTATATATTAAAGCAACAGTAAGAAATTAAAGAATGGAAATCAAAATATTTTTTTCTGTATTATCATAGTACTGAGGAGGCAGAGTCATGGAGCAGGGCCCATTTTTACTAGCTTTACACAAAAACAAAGTATATAGGTACATAAATTAAAGGTTGTCTTTAATACACTCATAAAATGTGTTTGCTTTTGGAATTTATAGAGTATTTAAACAATGTTTTTCATACTGACACATTCTAATTTTTGCCATTATTGGCATCATAATTTTGAAAACTTTTTTTCTTTCTTGGAGAGAAATAAACATCATGATGGATGATTCACTTACTTTTTGTTTTATATACAGAGTAATAAGAGGTATAGTCTTTTGTAGGTCTTCAAGCTTAAAAAAGACTGCCGAGGTGCAAAGGAGTCCAATCAACATTGTAAATCCTAATCACTGCACACTCTTTATATGACATATAAGGAAAGTTCAGCATCTCACACACTAGGTGAGAAGCCACCAAAACTTGAAATTGGAAGATGCCAGTGGAAGAGCAAATGTGAATTGTGAAAGAACAAATATGAATTGCACTTTCTGGTGGAGAATTAGATGTATTCTTTCACTTGAGAACTCTAATCTTAAATCTGGTTTTGGTTTTAAAATACTTCAACCGTATTATTCAAAACCTGGGGGGAGGTAAGGAGGCTTCCACCATTATGAAGAGTACCTCTCCCAGTTATAGGCTATCAGCTGGGTGGCTAATGTTTTGTTTCCTATCACCCCTCATATCAACAGCCATCTTTCACCATCTGCACCATCCTTGACCAGTGTGTTATAATTTGCTAAAGGCTATACCTTTCCCAGTCCTTTTTCATTTAATGTATTCTAGCACTATACAGTAATCAAGTTTCTACTGGTGTAAAAACTGCCCATTAGAAACTGCAATGAACAAGAATCCTAACAAATACAATATGTATTTGGAAGACTGAGACTGAAGACTTACTATTATTGAAAAAATATTAATAAACTCTTTTTGTTTTTGTTACAAGGGTTGCATACTCCAAAAAGACTCGCTGATAGTTTCCAAACTTGAAGTAATCTGCAAATCACACTGGTAGAAAATATCAGATATAATCTCAGCCCTCCCTTTCTTTCATATATCTCACTTCAGATACATACATATGTGTAAAGAACAGTCCGAAAATATTGGAAACATGAACAGCGTGCTACAGCTGTCATAGGCCATTCTGGCAGCAATTAGGTATTCTCCCAGTTAATGGTTTTATATTTGTATTTTGCACAAAGGGTAATAATTTCTATTTAAAGAAAAAGCTTCCCAAAGAGTATATAATAATTACATACACAAGAATAAAACTGATACTGACTTTCTGACTATCTCAACTATTTTGCATAGACCTTTCAAGTTTCCACAGGGGTTCCTGCCAAAAATATGACAAAGAATGTTTTTCTGATAAATATATTTTAAAAAACAATTACTTTATTTTTCTAGATATATTATTGATTAACAGTGTCTTTTTATGTAATGTATAACAATTATTTCTTCTGTGTTTCAGATCCATCTGGATTTCTCTAAAAATTTTACGCTATTCTATGCTATGATATGCTAATCTAAGTTATGCTATGCTATGCTATTCTTTCTGGGTTGTTTCTACTGAAAAAAAGAACTTCCTAAAAAATTTTTTTGTAAGTTTCGCTATATTTTAACAAATGCATATCACAACAACTTTTCACTTTTATTAAATAAGAAAGACATGTAGAGACTAGGCAGGAACTCTGAGGCATGTAAACTGCCAAAGCTTCTGAGAAAAGCTTGGCCTGTGATTAATGATCCCCTTGCACATGAGTGCTTGCTTTGTTCAGATACACAGTATATCTAAAGTTTAATATTGAATTACAAAAAAAAAAAAGTGTTTACTTTTAGGAGAGCTTTGGGAACAAGAGCAACTTTCAAAACAATCACTGAATGATTTCATTGTCATCTATAATAGCCATTATTTCTGGTTTATTTGTCAGGTTAATGCAATATGTTACAAATATTATTTCAGCTTTATATGCACAAACTCATTTCTCATATAAATGCTTTTAATAGTTGCATTTTATACTTTGATTTGTGTATCATTTTATTTATTTTTTTAAATCTCTTTAAAAGTATAATTAATATGGGGACACCCTGACTTCTTCCTTCTGTATGCGTAAAGCTAATGGAAACTGAACATTAGAAATGAAATGGGAATGGCTTTCCTAGATTGCATGAAGAAAATGCTTATATGCTGTTAGTCTTCAATTTATTTTAAGAAATATAAATTTAATTTTCTGTAGGGAACAAAATACTATCTGTGAGAATGTTTTGGCTTACAACAAAGGAAAATAAAGCCTTTTAAAAGATACACTTGAAGGATGAATCTACTCATCACTTAGTGAGGCCATAAGTGCTTTATGTCTTCTGGTAATTGTTTTCATCTTGACACCCAGGATGACTTTTAACAAAAAGAGCAGACCGCTAAATCATCTATAAGCTGTGCCATTTTTAATGAGATGTTTATGAATTACTTTTAGCTAATGTAGAATCACACTTGGGGATTACGCAGTCTAAATGATAGAGTTTTTGTAACTCTGTGAAAATAATAGAGTAGGTGAGAAATGAAATAGGTGAGAGCTCTATTTTGAGATACATGTTCAGGAGTTGAAATTAGTTTCTTTATATAATTAAATCTAGACCTTTAAAAATAATGATAAATGCCCCAAACAAATTAAGAACTGCCCAGACTCTCCCAGAACATTCATTTGCCCATTTGTGTGAGGCGCAGAAGAACCAGAATTAAGGTTCACTTTTGCATAGTTAATTTCTTCTGGTGTTGAAAAACTTGATGTCAATGTTCTGTACACTCCAAGTTACATTATTTCTGTTTGATCTCTTCTGCTTCCTGGTAGTGACATGCTTTCAGCTATTCTTAAACTCCATCATTCGTTATCCGGGGCTTTCACCTACGATATGAGCAACCTGATCTAGTTGAAGATGTCCCTGCTCATGGCATTGGGGTTGGACTAGATGACCTTTCAAGGTCCCTTCCAACCCAAACTGTTATATGATTCTATGATTCTACATGAGAAAACCTTGGTTTAATCCTTTATCTGAATCAGACATGACAAATTTTCTGGAAAACAATATTTCTAAGGGAGTGAGTTAAGCACTGAATGAATAACCAAGTTAGAACGGATTTCTTTCTTTCTCTAGTCAGAACTTGGAAACTGAATTAAAAAAAAGGATCCAAAATCACTGAGACCACAAGACTGATTTTAAAACTGATTTTCCTGAGAAATGGAACTTTTTTCCTTCCAAAAATTTTTTAGTCAATTCTAATAATCAATACAAGAGATATATTTTTTTTTTCAAATAAAAGCTTAAGGGACTGAGTACTAACATGATACTGCTCCTCAATTTAAAAAACAAAACAAACAAAAAACCCTAAAACAAATCATATTATTTTGGTTGAAGAAAAAGAATTGCCCAAGATGTCCCACATAACAACCTTGTCTCTAAATTTGAGAGATGTGGATTTGATGCATGGACCACTTGGTGTACAAGGAATTGATTGAATGGTCATGCTCAAAGACTTGCAGTCAACTGCTCAATGTCCAAGTGGACACCAGTGATGAGTGGCGTTCCTGAGGGGTTGGTATTGGGACAGGTGCTGCTTAACATCTTTGTCAGTGACAGAAGACAGTGGTATCAAGCACATCCTCAGCGAGTTTGCTGATGACACACAGTTGTGTCGTGTGGTTGACATGCTGGAGGGAAGGGATGCCATCCAGAAGGAGATTGACAGGTTTGAGATGTGGGCATGTGCAAACCTCACGAAGTTCAACAAGACCAAGTGCAAGGCCCTGCACCTGGACCAGGGCAAGTCCAAGCAAAAATACAGGCTTGGGATGGAATGAGAGCAGCCCTGAGGAGAAGGACCTGGGGATGTTGTTTGAAAAGAAACTCAAGATGACCAGGCAGTGTGTGCCCTCAGCCCAGAAAGCCAATCATATCCTGGGCTGCATCAAAAGAAGAGTGGCCAGCAGGTCCAGGGAGATGGTTCTGCCATTCTGCTCTGGTGAGAGCCTACCTGGAGTACTGCATGCAGCTCTGGAGCCCTCAGCACAGGAAAGGCATTGACCTGTTAGTGTGGGTCCAAAGGAGGGCTACAAAAATGACTCAAGGACTTGAATAACTGTCCTATGAGGAAAGGCTGACAGAATTGTGGTTGTTCAGCCTGGAGAAGAGAAGGCTTCAGGAAGACCATTTTGCAGCCTTCCAATACCTGAAGGGGGCCCTCAAGAAAACTGGATAGGGACTTTTTACAAGGGCATGGAGTGATAGGACAAGGGATAATGGTTTTAAACTGAAAGAGGATAGATTTAGATTACATGTTAGGAAGAAATTCTTTACTGTGAGTCTGCCAAGACACTGGCACAGGTTGCCCAGAGAAGCTGTGGCTGCACCCTTCCTGGAAGTGTTCAAGGCCAGGCTGGATGGGGCTTTAAGCAACCTGGTCTAGTGGAATGTGTTCCTGCCCTTGGCAGGGGGATTGGAACTAGAAGACCTTTTCAGTCCCTTCCAACTCAAATCACTCAGTGATTCTATGATGATTCTATGATTTTTGTAAGCTACCTTATGTTTCCATTTGTAGTAGTTAATCACTTTTTTCTTTGTTATTACATCTTTATGTGCTAAACAGGTTTACCTCTCACTTATTCTCCTCTGAAATACTTTTCATCTTTTCAGTCCTGAACATATGCTTCAAAGAGAGCTTCAAGATCTAACAGAATACTTCTTTTATTTATTTTCTTTCACCATACTTTATCATTCTTGTAAGATACATATATATATACATAAATTTAATACCAAGTAATTCAACTAATTTCAGGTGTTTTTCATTTGTCCCACTTCTTTAAAAAAAAAAATCTCATTAATAATCACAGGTATCCTTCAAGAGAACTTTGCAGTCTAGGATATTTTTAAGGACATAAGTCATCAGAAGGTTCTGTGCTTCCCCCACTCCCCACCCGTACTCTGAAATGTGCATTTTAAAGCTTCTTTAAATTGGGCTGTCAGAGTCTTATTTTATTTTTGCCTGGATTACTCATGGACAAATGACATAAGAACATGGCCTGACTGTAGTCCTGTGTTCATCGACTTCTTGTGAGTTCGTTCTCCCTACTTTACCCCTGATATCAATTATATGCAACATTCAAGATTGCTTAGCTTTTATATCTTAAAATTCTGCAAATGTTTTATTTCTGTATAACATCATCAGGGCTGTTCTGGTATAGTGAATACCCATTTGTAAACAAAGTGGTAATCCATTAACAGAAATCTCATCACACAGTAATGAAGTCCAAAGTAATATGTCTTTATTACTGTTCACCAAGCACTACTTTTCTGGCAGCAGTTACAGAAAAAACACAGCCCAAAAGTCTTTGAGCTTAATTTAATAATTGAGTTGTGAATCTGAAAGGCAGTGAAAGTCTGAAAGCCAGTCCCCTATTCTATAAATTAGCAACTTCTCTTTTTTTTTCTTTTTTGATACTTTCTGGAACTTAAAGTATGCCAGAAAACATCTATTAGCACATTCAAAAAAAGCACTATTATTAAGCTATTAACAAAGCAGCTCTGACTATGACTCAGTGTCTTATGCACCTGTGGGGGTGCCTTAGTGAATCAAGAGACCCTTCTTGACCTACTACTACCTGTGCAGATGAATATCTGAGAGTGGAAGGCTCAAGTGGGTAAGGGTTAGCACTTTTAGCAGAGACAATCACATAGAAAGTAGTCCTGGTTTTGGACAGGATAGAGTTAATTTTCTTCTACTTATCTGCTGTGTTTTGGACTTAGTATCAGAAGAAAGTTGACAACAAACTGATGGTTTTAGTTGTTGCCAAGAAATCAAGGACTTTTTCCAGTTTCCCATGTTCAGCTGATGAGCAGGTGTACAAGAGCCGGGAGGCAGCATGGCCGGGCAGTTAACCCAAGCTGACCAATGGAAATATTCCATACCATAGACATCATGCTCAGTATACAGATGGGGGTTGGTCAGGGCACCAAACCTTTTCCATGAGTTTGACTTTTCTGCGAGTTCTCAGAGTTCTGCGAAATCCGTGAGTTCCACAATTTCTGCTCAGGGACTGGCTGTGCAATCGAGCCTTGGATGGTAAGAAAAATTGTATTGTGTATTGCTTGTTTTGCATATTCTTCTATTATTATTGTTACTACTACTACTACTACTATTATTATTATTATTATTATTATTATTATTATTTGCCTTGCTGACTTATTAAATTAGCCTTATCTCAACTCACGAGTTTTACTTTTTGTCCATCCTCATACCCATCCCACTGTGGGGGAGCAGAAGGAGCAAGTGAATTACTGCATGGTCCTAGTATAACAGCTGCTGGGTTAAACCATGACAAGAATATAAAAAGGATTATTATTATTATTATTATTACTACTACTACTACTACTGCTACGATTGTTGTTGTTGCTGTTCTTGAAGGAATTGATGACCAAGAAGCATGGTGCTTCTGTATCCTTCTTTTTGCACTAAAAACCTACATTGTAGCTAAATGAAGAATCACATAATCATAGAATGACAGGGGTTGGAAGAGACGTCCTGGAATCTTCTACTCCAACTCCCCTGCTAAAGCAGGTTCACCTAATGCAGGCTACACAGAACCGTGTCCAGGTGGGTTTTGAATATCTCCAGAGAAGGAGACTCCACAACCTCCCTCTGGGCAGCCTTTTCCAGTGCTCTGTCACCCACAAAGTAAAGAAGTTCTTCCTCATGTTCAGACGGAACTTTCAGTTCTTCAGTTCGTATCTGTTGCCCCTTGTCCTGTTGCTGGGCACCACTGAAAAGAGTCTGGCCTCATCTTCTTGACACCCACCCTTAAGATATTTAGAAGCATTTGTAAGATCCCCTCTCAGTCTTCTCTTCATCAGGCTAAACAAGCTCAGCTCCCTCAGCCTTTCCTCATAGGAGAGATGCTCCAGTCCCCTCATCATCCTCGTAGCTCTCTGCTGGACTCTCTCCAGTAGCTCTTCATCATTCTTGAACTGGAGAGCCCAGAAACGGAGAGAGTACTCCAGATGGGGCCTCACTAGGGCAGAGTAGAGGGGAGGAGAATCTCCCTTGACCTGCTGGCCACACTCTTCTTAATGCACCCCAGGATCCCAATGGCCTTCTTGGCAGCCAAGGCACGCTGCTGGCTCATGGTCAACCTGTCGTCCACCAGGACACCCAGGTCCCTCTCCACAGAGCTGCTCTCCAGCAGGTCAGCCCCTAGTCTGTACAGATGCATCCGGTTATTCCTCCCCAGATGCAGTACCCCGCACTTGTCCTTGTTGAATTTCATCAGGTTCCTCTTCATTCAACTCTGCAGCCTATCCAGGTCTCGCTGAATGGGGGAATCTGGGAAACATCACTAGCTACAGGCCTCCAATTAGACATTGCACCACTGACGATAACCCTCTGAGCTCTGCCATTCAGCCAGTTCTCAATCCACCTCACTGTCCACCTATTTACCCCACACTTCCAGAGCTTCCCTATGAGGAGGTTATGGGAGACAGCGTCAGAAGCCTTGCTGAAGTCAAGGTAGGCAACATCCACTGCTCTCACCTCGTCAACCCACCTGGTCATGCCATCATAGAAGGCTATCAGATTGATCAAGCATGATTTTGCCTTGTTGACTACTCCTGATAACCTTCTTTACCTCTATTGGTTTAGAGATGACATCTAGAATGAGCTGTTCCATCACCTTTCCTGGGATGGAGGTGAGGCTGACCAGCCTGTAGTTCCCTGAGTCCTCCTTCTTGTCCTTTTTGAAGACTGGAGTGACATTGTCTTTTGTCCAGTCCTCGGGCACTTCACCTGTACTCCAGGACCTTTCAAAGATGATGAAGAGTGGCTCAGCAATGACACTTGCCAGGTCCCTCAGCACTCGTGGGTGTATTCCATCAAAGCCCATGGATCTGTGTGTGTTTGCAGTTTGCTTAAATGATCTCTAACTGAATCCTTCTCAACCCAGCAAAGGTCTTCCCATTCTTCAGGCTTCCTTTCTTACTTCCAGGGACTGGTATGCCTGAGGGCCAGCCTTAGTAGTGAAGACTGAAGCAAAGAAGGCATTCAGGAACTCCGCCTTCTCTGCATCCTCCGTCACCAGGGCACCCACCTCACTCAGTAATGGGCCCACATTTTCCCTAGTCTTCTGTTTGCTGCTGATGTACTTAAAGAAGCCCCTGTTGTTGTCTTTGACATCCCTTGCCAGATTTAATTCCAGATGAGCCTTTGCCTTCCCTGTTGCTTCCCTGAATGCTCTGACAACATTCCTTTATTCTTTCCAAGTGGCCTGTCTTTCTTTCCACATTCCATAGACCTTTCTCTTCCATTTGAGTTTCGCTAGAAACTTCTTGCTCGTCCACATAGCTCTCTTGCCTCTTTTGCTAGATGAAGATTGAGCAGATTAAGAGTCATCAGAGACAAATTATGAGTCTGAGTAATTTCACTTTTCAAATTTCTGTAACCAGGTTTTAAAAAGACAAGTTTACTAAGAAAAATAGAAACATTTTCCATTAAATTATTGCAAAGTCTGATCATTATCTTGTTTAATATGTTTGCTGAAGATATTTTTCTGTTCCGCTACTGGTCTGTTGAAAAGATAGAACAACTTGGATATTATACAAATCATACTGATTAAAGGAACCCTCAGGTTGAAGTAGAAATAATTACAGCCTAACACTAAAGTCTAATCAGCCAAGACTCAGAAGTACAAAAAAAAGAAGAGTGCAATACAGAAAATAGTGGTTCATTTAGGAAGGAGATCGACAAGAGGGTAAAAGAAGAAAAGGTGTTAGGCACAGAGAAGTCTATAAATCAATATTTGGATGTCTTGAAACATGATTTTGGTATTACAGTTTGTATGTGGGGTTTAGGCACTTTTTTTTCCTTGTATTGGATTTAATAAAATGCTTTGGTGTCTATAACAGTTCTTTGAATGCGTGGGTCACTAGTTTACATATCTTGTATTTGCAAAAGGTGGGTTCAAAATAACTTTGAGATCTTGAATGACCAAACTTTTCATTTTTTTTTTCTAAAGACTCTTAATATTGTTTGATGCCAGATAGTAGGCATTATTGCTTGGAAAACAAACAAAGGAAGGTGTATGACTTTAGCAAATGACTGACTTATTTTTGTGATAAAGATTTTCTTCCAGAAAGATGAAATAGTAGCTGGGATAATAGCTTAGTACTAATCAACATGATTCATTTGGGACCTTAGAACTATACGTAACAATAATTTTGAAATGTTGAAGGCATTAAATTACATTTGTACAAAAAGATAAGTAATTTGATTATGATAGACTTGAAAAAAGGAGGCATGGAGTGAACAGTGTAATTGTGTAATATTCTAGAAACAGAAAAAGTTGAGGAAAGAAACAGGATAGAAGGGAAATTCTAGTTTCATAATAGTCCAGGTATTACAGAAAACAATCTCAATGGTAAAATTTATTTAAAATAAGAAGTTGACAATACATCAAGGGACATGGATATGAAAAAAAAATGCAGGTGACTAGTATAGAAGGGTAGTGCGGATTTGCAGAGTCAGAGTTAGAAAGCTGAAACCTGAAAATGAGATACTATTAGCAGAGTGAAAAGGAGAAGAACAAGTTTTTAAAGTATGTAAGAAGCAGGAAATGACAAAAGCAGTGTAGGACAGGACAGTTGATACTTTGGTTCTATTTTGACCAAAAACCAAATTGTAAAGAAATGCTTAATGAATAAAAAACGAATAATAAAAAGGGGATGTGAAAAGGCAGGAAAAGCAACAAGGAGAATTAAGGGTAACCTCAAGGAGCTCACTGGTAGGTGAAATGAATTTGCAGAAGTCTGGTAGAGTTTATGGAGTCCGGAGGCCATCTGATAATGTTTGGAGAACAGAGGAGGTACTAATGGATTGGCACAGGGAAGGGATAAAATAGAATCTGTGTCTCAGCAGAAATAAAAACAACATAAATTTTTTTTGCTCCTGAAACCAAAAGCTGCCTTTATCAACCATATTAGATGAAAAAGAAGAGTCATAGGACTCATTGAATATTCACAAGCATTCTTCATTAAAAAAGAAAAGTAATTCCTGCTCTTTCCAAACCAATACTGTCAAAAGTACCTAATAAATAATAAAACAGAATAAAAATGTCAATTTTGTGAGGAAAATCACCAGGAAAAAATCATACTTAGCTATTCCACTGTGGAATAAAAAATGTCTAAGGAATACAGATGTCATGGTCATAGGGCATGCTGTTCATGCAAAGTAACAACGAAAATACAGCATTGTAAATCTAATAGCTTCCCTGAGTTTGTTGTTGTTAATTTAGTTTAATGTTGGTGAAATGATCAAAATCACTACATCGTCATAGAAAATATTCTAACAAGAATCTACAGATAATTTTAAATTCACAGACCAATTTTTTTTTTGTCATGTGCATTGTACAATGGGATGAAGGACATTGTATAGTTCAGATCAAATCCATTGGAGATTGAATGCTATTCAACACTGTCTTTTGTGAGTTACAAGTTGAAGTGAAAAGTCAACTTATCAAACCATAAATGTGAACGACAGAAATCTGAGCAACATCACAGATATTTTTTACAAAAGGATCAAGAAAAACCTTCTTAACCTACAGAAATAGGCCAAAAATCAATGAAATGAGCATCACTACAGATAGAAGTATTTTGCAAAATGCAGTCATATAAAGAAATAAACCATAGAGAAATTCTTGGTAGATAATATTACCTACAGGAATAATATGGGAATTCTAATCATGACAAAAATAAATGTGAGTTAATATAAGGTTATTTCAAAAGGGTATAATATTTTATTAAGCACTATTAATGAAAGTAACAATGCAGGAGAAATCATAAAATTATTCCGTTGTGCTTTACATCGGTTTAGGTTTAATGACAGCTCTCCCTCAGGGTCTTCAGAATAGAGGTACATGGCTGATAGGTACTCTTAAGTCAAAAGAAAAAGTTAGATGGTTCAGATAATGATTTCAAAGATATTGCAAAAGTATGAGTCACTTTTGTAATCTAGGAAAAAAGATGACTTGGGAAAACAGAAAAAAAAATTTCATTATAAAAAGACAAAATTAAAATATTTTAAAAAACCATCAACAAGCAGGAAGCACTCTAGCAAGAGAAAAAGCAATATTAATTATTATTGAAAAGCTTCTTAATTGTTACAAGAACAGAGAGAAAAAAATTATCCCAAATTGTCATTCCCAAGGTCACTGAAAAGAGACCTCAAGCTTAGTATGTCAGATCTATCATTCCAGAAAATACTAAACTGTGCGTATTTAAACAAGAATGGAGCCTACAAAGCTAAAGTCATAATCACTGACATAATCAGAATTAGTAAGGCATCACCTACTTGTGTCTGAATTTGGACAGCCACATAAAAAAGATACAGACAGTTTAAAGAGAGTTAAGAAGAAAACTCTCAAAATTATCAAAAGTTTGTAAAACATGCCCTTCAAGAAACATTTCAAATTGTTGAACTTCAGCCTAATATTTTAGGCTAAACAATTAAAGACTGTATTTTTTAGGATAACTCCTTAAATTCAGAAAAGACATTTGCAAAAAGAAAGAAAAAACCCAAATGTTGATATCTGTGACTGACATGACAGAAATAAAAGGGTTAATTTTGAGCAAAAAAATATCAGTATGGAAATCTTCCTAACATGAATAGTACTGATAAAACAATAGGTAATCTGAAATACTCCTATTGATTTAGGTGTCTTGAGACGTCTCCTTCACAACCTTCACATTTCTTGAAACTTCCAAGATTGGTAACAATGAAAGGGAATATCAGAAACAGACCATGTCTTGATTTTTAAAACAGCATCATCCAGACATGAAACTACATTGCCAGAAGAAAAAATAAAAACTGCAAAGGATCTTAGCAGAAGCTTAAGTGAGGTTTACACATGTGCAAGTATGTATGCATGTAATATGAAAATATGTAATTTGAAAATGTGAGAATGGCAGATGTAGATGAAACTAAAGTTCACAGGGTCACCATACTGTTCCTGGAAGCAATAAGTAGCAGATGTTGAAGAAAGCTGTAGAAATAAAAATAAAGATTAAAACAAAAATTAAAAAAAAAAAAAAAAAAGCTTCTATCTAAACTTTAACTTAGAGTCACTAGTAAACAGACTTTCATCATTCAGAAAAGATGCTTAGATACAGAATTGCCAGTCTTTTATGAGTGGATTTCCTCAGCTTCAATACATCATTAAATCCAGCTTACTGTTCACTTCAAAGAGCTAAAATTGAAGCATCCACATTAAGAAGAACCCTAATTGCCTTTCAAGACAAAAAAGGGGGACAAAAAGGAAAGAAAAAAAGTGCAATACAATCATTGCAAAAGAAAGATTCCAAAAGGTATTTTTTCTTTCAGTATGAGGAAACAGAAGTCAAAAAGTTTTATTTTTGCAATATTGCAGATCAAATTCTTATGAACTATTATTGTATTGAGAACAAATTAACCCTTGAAACTAACTCTTCAATAATGTGTCACCAGTATTTCAACTGCCGAATAATTTTATTCATGGATGCTCAAGGGTGAGTTATGTGAAAAAAATAATAATCAGAATAATCATAAATTTTTTTATAATCTACCCAAAAATAGAGGAATAGTAGAACATAAGTGTAATCTAGATGATAAATCAATAAAAATAGTGTTTTTCAAATCCAAATGAACTGTCTGTATAAAAGACAAATCACACTCTTCACAGAATACATGATGAATGAAGAGTCAGAGGTAGATTTATGGAAAAAGGAATATCTTCAGCATTATTAAACATACTGTACTCTATTACCTGCCAAGAAATTTTATTTTTAATCTCGATCTTTAAAACTTCTTGGGATAGTGCTTCACCAGTGGTCTTCCTGGTATTCCCAAGGTTAATCTCAATGGGTCGTGATGGCTATTCACGATTGTACACTATGATATTACAGAAATTTTCAGCGTCGTATTTAGCACTTCCAGCCTTTTGTAGGAGAATCCTTCTGCATGTTCATGAACCAGGTGAATATTAGTTCCTACCCCCTGAGTGGTTATTATAAATATAAAACCTATTTGTAGTCCTTCCTGTAGGGAAGTCAGGTTTGAAAGATGAGCTTATGACTGGCCAAAAATATAGTCAGATTCACACAAAAGTTCCACTGAGGTCAACCACTGGTGAGATTTTATTTTCCAGCACCTATAAAAAAATACATTCAGATTTTCTAAAGAATCATAGCAAAAGATGTTGCTCTTCTGCTTTCACTGAAAATACCATCAGTAAAATTAACAGTTAGCATGTAAATTAAATTTTGGAGTTTTTGGTTTTGTTTTTAAATTTTCCCTTTCATAAGAAGATACAGTCAGATGTTCTAAAGAATTATGGCCAAAGAGGATGCTCTTTTGTTTTCACCAAAAATAGGCTCAGTGAAATTAAATATAGTATGTAACTGATTTTAGGAGGCTTTGCTTTCCCCTCTAATGAGAGTTTTAAAGTGATATGAAAAGAAATGAAAGATGCATAAACACACATATGTAGGTAGGTAGCTCTGTATGTGTATATAGATAAATATGGCAGCCTGTAATAAAAAAATGTTTTCCACAGGTTTAAATAATGTTTATCACTATTTATTAGCTATTTTTACCATGCCAACAATGTAATGGACTTCTTTTGGACAGGCAGAAAGATTTGAAGCCAACTGTAGACTCTGTCATTTGAATTTTGCTTTGGTGAAACTGAAAATGTAACTTTAATAGTGACAACAAGCACAAAAATAAAATGTTGTGCTAAAAGTCTTGTTTATGGACAAAGAAGAAACACATCTTATATGTTAAAACAAGAATTTATTGCTAGCATAACTGAAATCTTAACAGTCAAATCCAACCATCTTTACTAGTCCAGATCTAATTATCACAGGACAAGAAAGAATACTTCTTCACAGAAGAAATTTCAATAGCAGTATTAATACAATTAGAATTTTTATACACACACTTATTTTCTGCCTCCCTTCTTAATGTGCTCAGCCTTCCCCTGTTCCTCTGGATCCTGAAGTCATTTTCTTCCAGAGATGGTGATGGGAGGGATCACAGCAGAGTGTCAACATCTGTGATCCTTTGCTGGGAGGAAATATGCTGCTGGTGGTGATGTGTATTGGGTCTCTGTTGCAACATTGTGGTGGCAGGGGGGGCTACAGGGGTGACTTCTGTGAGAAGCTGCTAGAAACTTCCTGTATGTCCAACAGAGCCAATGTCAGCCAGCTCCAAGACGGACCCACTGCTGGCCAAGGTTGAGCCCATCAATGATGATGGTAGCACCTCTGTGATAACAGATTTAAGAAAGAGAACAAACTGTATAAGGGTATTTTGCAGCAGGAAAGAGGAGTGAGAATATGTGAAACAACTCTGCTGACACCTAGCTCAGCGAAGAAGGAGGGGGAGGAGGTGGTCCATGTGCCAGAGCAGAGATGCCCCAGAAGCCCATGGTGAAGGCCATGATGGTGCAGACTGTCCCCCTGCAGCCCATGGAGGTCCATAGTGGAGCAGATATCCACCTGCAGCCCATGGAGGACCCAGTGCCAGAGCAGGTGGATGCCTGAAGGAGCCTGTGACCTTGTGGAGAGCTTGTGCTGGAGCAGGCTCCTGCCGGGACCTGTGGACCCATGGAAAGAGGATCCCCTACTGGAGCAGGTTTGCTGTCAGGACTTGTAACCCAGTGGGAGACCCACACTAGAGCAGCCTGTTCCTGAAGGACTGTACCCCATGGAAGTGGTGAGCCTTCATATAGTTGTGGGATAATATGCTTAATTTGATCACGAGGGATTCCTGTAATACTTTGAAATAACAATAACCAAGGCATTGTGAGGACGTCTTGCAGTTTTCTTTCAGTGAAAGCCAAGAGGCAGAGCAACAGTCTTACTTGAATCTTTTTGGCTAGTAGAGTTTCCAACCTGCTGTTTTGTGTACAATGTAGTACCATTTAGATGGCATTCGAATAAGAACTACTGTTACCGACACTCAAAAATGTTAACACACTTACAAATCAATGGAAATTTCAAGTGGCAGTGACTGATTTTGAATACCATAACCTAGAGAGAGATTTTAATAACATTATCTGTAAAATAAGTAGGGCTTGCAGATAAAACAATTATTTTTCTGAAGCAATTGCTCTGAAAGCAGAAAAATATGGCCATGATTGAATAGCTTTACACACCATACAAGCTCTCCTGATGACTCTATGTGGCACGATGCAAGACCTACTTGTTGCAAAAAGGTAAAGTTATTGCACAGAGACAGGAATCAGGCAGCCATTCCACAAGTAGGGAGTAGCTTGCACCTGATTTGTAGTAGGCTCTGAAGGTCTGTTTTAGGAAGTGTAACTTTCTTTTCCGTTACCTGATGCTAAGTCGTGTAAGTGAGGCAGAAAGTTCTTTCCAAAGGAAAAAGCCTGGCAGACTGATCTTGTGAATTTAAGGTTTTTTTCTATACTTCACACAAACTTATACCTCAACTTCTGGATGTCTTACGTATACATAACACCTTTACAAATGGGACAAAAAAAATGGATATTTATTTTAAGCTAAGGAATTTTTATCATACATGCATATATAGTTGAATATTTTATTTACAGATGATTAACTGATTCATCCAAGAGAACATTTTCCTTTTTCCTTCTGTGTGTTTTCTCCATATTGTCAAACTGTGAGATTTCACATCAAGTTCCAGAATCCTATACCACATTATATTTTTAATGCATATGAAAAATATTAAGAAACATTTCAAATATGAGACCAGACTGGGACCATTTAGTACAGAGCATATATCAGAACTGAATTTTTTTACAAAGTTCCTAAATGTACGTACAGGGTGAGAATAACCTAACTGGGTAAGACTCTTAGAATCATAGAATCACAGAATAGTTTGAGTTGGAAGGGACCTTCAAAGGCCATCTAGTTCAATCTTCCTGCCATGAGCAGGGAAATCTTCTGCTAGATCAAGTTTCTCAAAGCCGCACCCAACCTAGCCTTGAACACTTCCGGGGAGGGGGCATCCACAGCTTCTCTGGGTAACCTGTTCCAGTGTCTCACCACTCTCATCGTAAAAAGTTCTTTCTTATATCTAATCTAAATCTACCATTTTTCAGTTTAAAACCATTGCCCATTTTTCTGTCATTACAGGCCCTGGTAAAAAGCCTCTCTTCATCTATTTTAAAGCCACAAGAGCCTTCTCCAGGCTGAACAATCTCCTTTGTCAGCTTTTCTTCACATCTCTCTGATCATCTTTGTGGCCCTCTTCTGGACCTGCTCCAACACCTCCTTGTCATTCTTGTACTGGGAATGCAAGAGCTGGATGCAGGACTCCAGGTGGGGTCTCATCAAAGTGGAGTAAAGGGGGAGAATCATCTCCCTCAAACTCCAGGCCATGCTTCTTTTGGTGGAGCCCAGGATATAATTGTCTTTCTGGGCTGCAAGTGCACGTTGCTGACTTGTGTCCAATTTTTCCTCTACCAATATCCCCAGGTGTGTTTCTGCAGTGCTGCTCTCAATACTGTAATTACCCAGTCTGTATTGGTACTAGTGATTGACCTGACCCATGTATAGGACCTTGCACTAGGTGTTGCGGAACTTCATGAGGCTAGCATGGGCCCACTTATCCAGCGTGTCAAGGTCCCTCTGGAAGACATCCCTTCCCTCAAGTATATCAACTGCCCCACTCAGCTTGGCATCATCTGCCAATTTTCAGAAGGTCCAGTCAATCCCACTGTCTACATCCTTAATAAAGATAATGAACAGTACTGGTCCCAAAACAGACTCCTGATGGACACCAGTTGTAATTGATCTCCATTTGGACAATGAGCCACTAACTGCAACTCTTTGGATGCAGCCATCCAAACAATTCCTTATCCATCGAATAGTCCATTCATCGAATCCACATCTCTCCAGCTCAGAGACAAGGATGTTGTGTGGGAGCATGCCAAAGGCTCTTTAGAAGTAAAAGTAGATGACATCATTTGCTCTTCACTTACCCACCAATGCAGTCAGTCCATTATAAACAGCCACCAGGTTTCTTCTCATCTAGATTAAGTTAGACAGAAATATGCCTGAAGCTTAAGCCATAGGTTTAAAAGCTGAAAATCCATCTACAGTCTACAGAAAATGGGATGGGGAATAACATTCTTGGAGATAGTTGTTTTTCTACCAAGAGATTCTCCAGTCAGTTTCAGATCTAACTCTTTCACTTACACATCAAGACAAGGCTAAATTTTTAGTAGTTCAGAAGACTAGTTACTGCTTTTTTTTCTGAAACTCTGGGGCTAAACTGAAGGTTTGAAAAATATGGGTCTATAAAACTTCTGAATCAAGGATGAAGGTACATCATTATGCAGATCATATCAACAATGTATATGGAAGTACAAAAGTTTGTTTGATTTCTTTCCTATTTGAAACTTAAAAAAATAAAATTAAAAATAGCAGAATTAATAGAATTGATTCAAAGTCATTGTTTAACTTCTTTGGAGTTTTCTGAACAACTGCTCTGCAAAAAATTCACAACATTTTTCAGTATTAAACTTAATGGATTTCATTATCTGATGTACTCCCTCCCTGTGATTTGTGTTCTGCCTTGTTGACTGTGATCATGCTGCCAAAACAAACTTTTTATCTGCTTTTTCCTTGGAATTGAAAGTTGTTAAATATATACATATATGATATTTTATCTATCTGTAATATACATATAGATATATTTAGTTTCCATTTTCTGTCTCTCTTTATCTGTAATAGGACATTAAAAGGTAACCAGCTGTGAAGGCATCAGTGGGGAGGAAATCAATGATTTGGTGCTCTGCAGTTCCCTACCAATTGCTGAACTGTTGACTGACTACCAATCAATTGTTACACTGCTCCTACTGAGTCACTAATGTAGATAAAGCACACGACTCAGGAGAAGGGGCAGCAGGATTCGTAAAAATGGAATGGAACCTCAAAGAATGTAAAAAAAAGGGAGGATAGATAGTGATGAAAGAACAGAACAAAGTGGGTAGATTGAAAAACAAGGTTTTCTTCAAATGTGTAGGTGGAATATATGAAAGTCAAAACTGATGTTTAAAGATGGGGGACTGAAGAAGAGTAGGATGTTAAACTAATCTTGGGTAGAAGCTATTCTCCCTTGTCCTCTGCTCCTCAGTTAAATGCTAAATTTTTCAAGAAATCTTATACCCTCTATTTCCTATGATACACAGTAATAGAGGGATGAGATACCACAGAAAAAGCAAAAGCATGGAAAATAAGAAATAGGTGTAAATTAGTTGTAAGGATGTACCACATCCACTGTAATTGTTGTCAGAAAATGAGAGACATAGAATGAAGCTGTTAGTGCAAAGTGCTTCCTGACGGTTTTGGTTCTTTGTAATTTAATAAGGCACTGTCACACTACAATCCAGACTAACAGACACTTGTAGACTCTTAGTCTACAATCCAAACCTATGTCTTATGTCTTGCCTTTGCCTGTCCCTGTCTACCCTTGAACAGGAAAGAAAAAAACAGGAAGTAGTAAGATTAAAACACATGCAAGCTAATCAAACAACAGTGGCATGGAAACCACCAAGAAGGCGGCAAAATACCACACTGGAAGTGAGCTGAACTAGCTAACATAAAAAATAATTTTTTCAAGACTTAAAGCAATTGTATTATAACAGAATATAAGTCTCAAGGCATGTACTAGAAGATTATTTAGCTGAGATCTGTCCTGAAAATCTGAAAGTTAAAAAAAATAGCAGTGATATTCTGATGTGTTTTCATTTATGAACACATTTGCAGTTTCAAATAATCAGAATAAGGTGAAGGAAATTACTGATGACATGGGGAAGTAATACTGGCGACAAAGTTAGTCTCAAGTTTGTATCGCGTAGGTTCAGTTTCTTGCTCCACCACTGATTTTTACTGTAATGTTGGAATTCGGTCTGTGTGTTCCTGAGCTCACTATTCTTAATGTAAGGACAACACTTTCATACTTCCCAGGAGGGTTATAAAGATTAATAAGTGCAATTAATGGCTGTGAAGTCCTTAGACAATATGGTGTTAGGATCATGTTAATCCCTTATATAGAAGTTAAGAAGTAGGTGAATTTAAACTACTTCAAGATTTTGCAAACTGTTAAATAGATTCTGTCTAATTCTGAAAAGTGGAAAGCGTAGGTTGTTTTCGTTGACTTCAGACACAGTTGCTGAAGGTCTGTACCTCTGAAAATCAAACTGTTCCTGTTAACTGCCATCTGACTCTGGTTAATTCTGGTTTGTAACACAAACCCCCATCAAGTCCTCGCTCACATTTTCCAAGCTTTCACTTCAAAATACTGTCTGTATTATTTACTTTCGTTGTTAAAAGACAGCAGTAAGTGATCAATAGAAGAAGGCTCTCCATGTTAATCACCATCACTTTTCCTATAAATACGTAAATTTTCAGACTCGTAATCTCACTGATTATCATTTATTGACAATTTGGGAAATTGGAATGAAACACCCAACTTTTAAAATCACTAAAACAAGAAGATGGAATACATTATTAAAACAAGAACATGTTATATCTTGGTGCTTGCTTCAAAGATAAACATTGTACTGTTGATACAGTGTGTGTGAGATAAAGCCCTTCACTTTAGCTATTGCCAGTAGTTTTCTAAAGTTATCTCATGACTAAGTGTAACAGAGTTGAGGTCTTTTTCATCTGCTTCTACTTTTACTAATGCATCAGCTCATCACTAAACTTCCAATGCTAAATCCATACCCCTCTATCCCCTTATCTATTTAGACATACACGAAGACTTGCAGGAGAGCAGCAGACCAGTGGTGAAGGCTCTGTGTGCCTGGGGCATGAAACAGCTGAGTGAATGCAAAGAATTTCTGAACTATATTGGAAAGTTAATAAGCAACGGAAAACCCACCTGGGAATTGAACCAAATCTTTACACTGGAGTCAAAATTGATCGTTTTTGACAGACATTTAACATGAGAGACAGTTAAAGACAGAATCCTATCTTTTCCCCAGAGGCATGGATATTTACTACTGGGAGCAACAGCAAATTCCAGTCTCCATTCATGTTGACCCTTTTTGGAGGGTCCTTTTTTCATCTTATTGAACTGCTTAGAGAGCTATTCACCAAGGGGACATTTGAGAATTTCCTTCCTATCAAAAAAGTAATTATAGGATGACAGGATCACCCAGGTTGGGAGGGATCTCAGCAGGTCTGAAGTCCCACCTCCTGCTCAAAGCCCGGCCAAGGCTAAAGTCAGACCAAGGTGCTCAGGTGTTTATTCAGTTGGTCTTGGAAAAGTCCAAGGATGGAGCCTGCACAACCTTTCTAGTCAACCTGTTCCACTGCTTGACTGTCCTCATGTCACAGATGGAGTGATGCACTTCACTCACAAGAGAGAAGCAACAATATGTTTATTGATGTAAAACAGTGATTTAACTAGGTTTGATAGTAAACACAACAATGGTTGTACAAGATTTGATGACAAGATATACTGGATTACTTACTGCTTAGAGGATAGGGTCAGACAAAACTGTCAGGGAGACCCTTCCATTGAGTCGCCACATTCAGAAATGACCCCATTGATTTCTAAACTCCTCCTCAGAGAGAAGTCTAGGTGTAGCTGAACCCAGTCTTAGTCCCAGGCTTGGGCAACAGTTTATGTCTAAAGGTTTGTATGTGCACAATCAATCCTTTATATCACTTAACTAAGATTTCAAAGCTTCAACACGCTTATTCCCATTTCATTTACTGAGTATCTGGTGTGATAAAGATTCTCTCAATCTCGAGGAGTAACCTAGTGAAGAATCAAGAGGACGTCCAGGTGTGTAGCCTGTTGCCATGCAGGAGACTTCAAAGGGCTCTTGAGCTGCTCACTATTTATGAGGTAAGATGATTGACTCATAATCATATTTGCATACTGATTGCAGCTTCCAAATTTTGCTTGAGTCAGACATTAACCTGCACTGTGATTCGGTGGTTGCATTGCCATAAATAAGCCCTTGGCTGTTGTGTTGTTATCTGTCTCCCCTGGATCTGCTTTGACCAGATGCATCCAACACAACCGTCACTGGTGGTTATTGCTTGAGCAGGGTAACAGGAAAAGGTCAGGGAGGGGGAGGGAGGGAGCACACTGTCACACCTCATAGGGAAAATGTTTATACCCAGTCTGAGCTCCTGAACTCCTGTCTTCCTGCCAAGGGTGCACTGCTGTCTCATGCTGCTTGCTGCACACCAGAATCCCAGGGGCCTTTCTCACACAGCTGCTAACCAGCCAGTCAGTCCCCAGCCTATGCTGTTGCAAAGGGTTTTCTTGTTTCCACGTGCAGGACTTCACATTTGTCCTTGTTGAAGCTCATTAGGTTTCTGTCATCCCATTCCTCTAGCCTGTCCAGATTGAATGGCAGCACAACTGTCCAGCATATTGACTGCTCTTCTTAATTTACTGTTGTCTACAAAATTGATGAGACCACACTGCACAACATCTGCCAGACCACTGGTATTAGGCAGTGTCCATCTTCACTATGTCACCTGTCCCATTCAGTAACAGCATCATGTTTTGCTTTTTCAGCATTTGGTTACTAACGCAGTAATAGAAGATCTTGTCCCTGATGCAACTCAAACTGCAAATGTCAGCTGAGCTCTGGCTTTCACAGCAACTCTTTCTCATGACCAGGCAGTGTTTCTAAATTTCTCCTTTGCAGCCTGCTCCTGTTTCTATGGCTTTTTCTTTGTATTGGAACGCCTCTCTTAACTCTCTTTTTAACTAAGACAGAATTCTCTTAAGTTTACTTCTTTTCCTGAGTATCAGGATAGACCATTCATGTACGGTTTGCAACTCACATCTGACAAATCCCAGAAGAATATTAATTGGCTGCAATATTTCCACTAACCTTTCACTCAATAAAAGTTAAACATGGAGTCCATGTTTTGTCTTTAACAAGTAGAGAAAGAGAAGGATGTTTAGATGTAGACTTATCCCTCTTTTAGACAGGTTTCTAAGATTAATATGATCAAGGATAGAGCTTAGGTAAGTAACTTAGAGTCTTTACTTTCAGGTAGCTAGAGTTATTAAACTGGATCAGCTTGTAATCATCTTTATGGTAAGATATTGAACTGTTCTTTCGTTCTCTGATGACTCAGTTATATGACTAGTGAAACTGACAGAAGTAGATGAGATAGATACTTTGCCCATTTAGAGTAATACAGTGCAGGAGAGGCTCATAAGGTCTAGGTTCCTTTTAGGTTTGGCACTTCTGAATGTAGCAGCTATTATCTCTCATCAAGCTAAGAACATCACACAGGACACTGTAACCAGACAGTATTTTTCAGAAACATAGAATAGGTGGGGTTGGAAGGGACGTTTAAAGGCCACCCAGTGCAAACCCCCCTGCAATGAGCAAGGATACTTTCAACTACATCAGGTTGCTCAGAGCCTCGTCAAACCTGACCTAGAATGTTTCCAGGGATGGGGCATCTGCCACCTCTCTGGGCAATCTGTTCCAGTGTTTCACCACCCTCACTGTTAAAAATGCCTTCGTTAGATCCAGTCTAAATCTACCGTCTCTTAGTTCAAAACATTGCCCCTTGTCCTATTGCAACAGGCCCTGATACAAGATTGTCCTCATCTTTCTTATAGGCCCTCTTCAGGCACTGAAAGGCCACAATCAGGTCTCCCCGGAGCCGTCTCTGCTCCAGGCTGAACAACCCCAACTCTCTCAGCCTTTCCTTGTAGGAGAGGTGTCCAGCCCTCGGATCATTTTTGTGGCCCTCCTCTGGACCCGCTCGAGCAGCTCCATGTCTTTCCCATGCTGAGGGCTTCAGAGCTGCATGCAGGACTCCCAGTGGGCTCTCACCAGAGCAGAGAGGCAGAATCCCCTCCCTGACCTGCTGTCCATGCTGCTTTTGATGCAGCCCAGGATACGGTTGACCTTCTGGGCTGTGAGTGCACATTTTCAGCTTACGTCTAGCTTTTCATCCACCAGTATCCCCAAGTCCTTCTTGGAGGGTTGCTGTCAATCACGTCATCCCCCAGCCTGTATTGATACTGGAGGGTTACCCTGACCCATGTGCAGGACCCTGCGCTTGGCCTTATTGAACCTCATGAGGTTCACATGGACCCATGTCTCAAGCTTGTCCAGGTCCCTCTGGGTGGCATCCCTTCCCTCAGGCGTTGTGACTGTACCACATAGCTTGGTGTCATCTGAAAACTTGCTGAGGGTGCACTCAATCCCATAGTCTATGTCACTGATGAATATATTAAACTCTGCTGGTCTAAATATGGACCCCTGAGGAACACCACTTGTCACCTATCTCCATCCAGGCACTGAGCCATTGACCACTACCCTCTGGATGCGACCATCCAACCAATTCCTCATCCATCGAACAGTCCACCCATCAATTCATATCTGTCCAATTTAGAGAGAAGGATGTTGAAGGGGACCATGTCAAAGGCCTTGCCAAAGTCAGATAGATGACATTCGTAGCTCTTGCCTTGTCCACTGATGTAGTTACTCCATCATAGAAAGCCACTAAGTTGGTCATGCAGGACTTGCCCTTGATGAAGCCATGCTGGCTGTCTCGAATCACCTCCCTGTCCTCCATGTGCCTTAGCATAGCTTCTAGCGGGATCTGTTCCATGACCTTCCCAGACACAGAAGCGAGGCTGACAGGTCAGTAGTTCCTACGGTCTTCTTTTCTACCATTTTTAAAGCTGGGCACAGTATTTCCCTTTTTCAAGTTACCAGGGACTTAACCTGACTGCCCCGACTTCTCAAATATGATGGAGAGTGGCTTGACAGCTACACCAGCCAATTCCTTCAGGACTCTGGATGCATTTTGTCAGGTCCCATGGACTTACCTATATTCAGGTTCCTCAGGTGATCCCAAACCTTATCTTCTCTTACAGTGAGAGGGACTTTTCTCCCCCAGTCCCTGCTGTGCAGTTCCATCCACCTGAGAGGTGTGGGAAGAGAGGCTGTCAGTGAAAACTGCATTTTTCTTGCCCTTTAGTCTGACCAGACTCAGCCATGCTGGTCTCTTGCCTTCCTTGACTGGTTTCTTACACCTGGGGATCAAGAGCTCTTGCGCTCTATGGAAAGCATACTTAAAGATCTGCCAGCTCTGTTCTGCTCCCTTGTCCCTGAGGGCAATTTCACAGGGGATCCTACTGACTAACTCCTTGAAGAACTGGAAGTTTGCTTTCCTAAAATTCAGGGCCCTGACTTTTCTCTTTGCCTTTTCCATATCCCTCAGGACTATGAAATCCACCATTGTGTGATCACTGCAGCCCAAGTTGCCTCCAGTCTTGACATTACCAATTGGTTCCTTTGCGTTGGTGACCATCAGGTCGAGTATCATATCTCCTCGGGTAAGGCTGTCTATTACCTGGCTTAAGAAGTTATCCTCAGTATTCTTCAGGAGTCTCCTGCATTGCCTACAACTCACCGAGCTACATTTCCAGCAGGTACTGAGGTGGCTGAAGTTCCCTAGCAGGACCAGCGCCTGTGAGCACTATGCCTCCTGTAGCTGGAGTAAAAAGGCTTCATCAATAGGCTCTTCTTGATCAGCTGGCCTCTAGTAGACACCAGCCACAAGGTTCCCTTTGTTGCCTCAGTCTATGCTTCTTACCCATAAGCTTTCAGTCTGTTCATGGCTATACTTCAGAGTTGGCTTTTTACACTCTATCCATTTCTTGATGTAGAAGGCAAAACCTCTGCTCTTCCTTCCTTGCCTGTCCCTTCTGAACAGCCTCTAGCCATCAATAGCTTCCTTTGAGGAAGTTTTTTTGTTTCCCTCTTGATCTCTATTACCTCAGGAGCCCCTAGTTTGTCTCCATAAGACTTCAACTGTGCTCCAGTGTATGCAGCATGTCTCAGAGCAACAGGTTGAGGACCCTTGCTAGCACCCCATCCCTCTAACCTTGATGTGTCATCCCACAGCTGTCATGGGCAATTTCTGAAGGCGCAAAGGTTGAGTCTCAAGGAGATCAGCCCAGCTAGTTCGCAAAGTCCTCTGACAGGCCTCCCACTCAGAGGGATTTACTGGGTGCAGCCCACTGAGGACCAGAAGAGCTCAAAGGGCCTTCCTTGGTACCGCTGTTTGTAGGGTCTCAAGATGGTTGACTTTAGGCATCAGTAATTTTCCATCCTGGTCACAATTCACATGATGCAATCCTGATATTTAAACAGCAAGTATACCATTCCAGTATTACCCAGAATGTAGTTCTGACAATTATCAGGCACATGTGACTCCAAGCATCAGGTGTTTGAAGAGCGATCAGGGAGCGCCTGATCGGCCCAACTCACTGCTCTTGTACAAAGACAAGGAGAGTGCCAAGTTGTCCCTATTCAATGCACACCAGCAATGCAAGCAAGAATACAATGCTGGCTGGTTCTGGGATTGCCAGCTGTAAGCGGGGCTGCACCACCACACCCTGCTACCTTGTGAGCAAAGACCCTCTTCCCACTTTGAGAAAGGTGAATCCCACCTGACGCCAGCAAGCCCGGTGCCATGGAGGCCATCCCATTCAAGTGTCCCAGCTGTTTTAGAACACGAAATCTCTCTGTCTCCTACTGGGTGAACATTAATAGTTTCATGGATGCTTGCATGTTGGCCTGTCAGGTTCAGTAGGCTACACACAACTCTCTAAAAAGAACCATTGAGTACCCCCTCCTTTATCTTAGGAGTTCTAGAAAAGCGAGTATCTCCCCTGACTGAGATAGACAGTGACAAAGTTGCTCATTTCTTTGGTGGAATTCTTCCTATCAAATGTGGATATTCACAGAGCAGATGTTTACATCTGAATCAGTTCGCTCTGTAAATGATGAATCTTTAGTAAATGTTGACAGTGGAACTTTCGATGAAATTAAATTCATCATACCAAAGAGGCTGAAAATAGGCCACATGCAACATTCCATAAAGGTGCCTGACTCTCTCCATTGACTAAAAAGGGAATCTAGGATGACAGGGTTAGATTGCACAGATGCACAGATGCACATTGCAGAAATATTATATTATGTGCAACGCATCTGATCGTTGCTGATCAGATGGATTATTCCATTCCACATCATCAACAGACATTACTAACCTGAAACCTATGTGCAAATGAAGCGCTTATGTAGAAAATCATTCTAAGATTAACATGGAAATTAACTATTATTAAATTCAGTGATCTTGAGAAATATTTCTTAATAAATAGTCTATTTTCATATTTACTTAATAAACACTAAACTCTGATAACATCATTCTTATCAAGCAAATTAAAATTAAATTATATTTATTGACATTGACTGAGTTATCCACGATATAACAGAAGAAAAACTCAGCGAACAGATTGCATTATTAAGAAATATAGTCAAGTGTGCTGTGGTTTCAGACTCAATAATAGATATGAGCATCAGCTAACTATTTTGAAGAATTGATACTTATTTGACAGATGAAAAACAGTTTATTTGAAAATTATATTTTCTCTTCAAACACATTCTTATAATCTCTTCATTTATTTTTAAAAGCTCTCATTATCCCATTAAGTCTAATTGGTTTATTAATAAATTATTTGATTATCAATATTAATCCTTATAATTTTTCTTCCTGTGATGCTGCCCACACTGTATTTGGTGCAATTCAAATGCATTGGTGAAGCAAGAAAAAATGCAAGTATTTGGTCTGAATTATCTTCGCTTGTTTAAAAAGCTTACCAACATCTGCTTCATATGTAGCATATGTCTGTAACATACTAACTTGTGCTATCATGAGGCATATGATCTGCTATTCTAAATCTCCTTAGTTTCTAGGTTTCTAGGACTACATGTCCTTACAGTCTTCATAAGGTGAAATAGAAATTCCTTTTTTAATGTATTATTGGTGTAATCATGCACTTATTTAGCAGGAAACAAAGAGCACACATAATACAGAAACGTTGCTTCAGAATGAATTGTAAACCATGTCATTGCAGGCACCTCATGAATGAATAAACACTAAATCTTTGGGTAGTTGAATGAAAGCAAAAGAAGAACCAAGCAGAAGCTGAACTCAGAAGTGCAGGTAGAATACAATTTTTTTTTTCAAACTCAGAATTTATTCCACCATATCAAAACCATGTAAGCCTAGAATGCAGAGGTGGATGAAAGATGGTAGCAATTCTTTGCTTTTGGATTCCCCTGCACATAAAACCAGAGAATACAGAGCAATGAAAGTCTATCTGCTAGAAGCAAACATTCAATTTGCCCTGGTTTGTGAGTCTATTTCAGCTGAAAAGAACTGTCATTTTGTTAGCTCACCTACTGAATGCTCCAACAGACAGAGATGGAATTGAGCAAACAGCATTTTCTCCAATGAAGAAGCTGTGCAGTCTTACAGCTTTCAGCTGGGGAACTGGCATTTGATCCGTTTGGTACCAAACATCACTACAAGCAGTGAAAAATGAGACTTTAATATATTATTAAAAAAGTCACTCACCAGTATAAGCATAGGAGGAAATTTGTCACAGCTGTGCTACACTCTTACATCAGGTCTGAACTTGACCCAAAGGCACTACAAAACAGGTGGAAATAAGAACACTCTTGTGCTTACGCTTTATGTAATAAAAATAAATACCACTTACAGAACATAATCATAAAAATTACTTTAAATTACATAAAATTCTATTCAGTACATCCAGAAAGAAGGAAAGCATTTTGTACTGCTGCTAGGTCACCAGTGCTAATATTAGAGAGAAGCAAATAGGTGGCAGCATAAAATCTTTGGTTGCCGATATCCTTAGTGATGCTTTTGTAGTGTGAATTTTTTCAGGAAATTATAAACTGGATAGAACAAGGATTTACTGAAAGCTATCTGCCTCTTGGCTGGAAACAGAGCTCAGCTGGATTGATCACAGAGGATGGTGCCATGACTCTACTTGGCAGAGATTCTTCTTTTATCCCAGCCAAAGTAGATGAAAGCAAAACTCTCAATGGATCAGCTTAAAAGTCAGATGCTGTTGGACATACGTGAGTATCACATTTAAAACACACAGGTATTTTATCAAAGACTAAGTGTCAAGGCAGTATCTACACCTCTGTCTATGTCTTCAAAACCAACCAACCAACACTTAGTAATCTCATTTTCTTAAATGAATAAAATAAAATTCAGAATTCATAGAATCATAGCATCATTAAGGTTGGAAAATACCTCTAAGATCATCAAGTCCAATAGTCAACCCAACACCACAATGCCTGCTAAACCATGGCCTGAAGTGCCACATCTACACATTTTCTGAATACCTCCACGGATGGTGACTCCACCAAATCCTTGTGCAGCCTGTTCCAATGCCAGTCCACTCTTTCAGCTAACAGATTTTTCCTAATACCAAATTGAATCTCCCCTGATGCATCTTGAGGTCATTTCCTCTCGTCCTATCACTATTTACCTGGGAGAAGAGACCAACACTTGCCTCACTACAACCTCCTTTCAGGCAGTTGTAGTGAGTAATAAGGTCTCCCCTAGCCTCCTCTTCTTCAGACTAAAATTGCTTCAATATATTGATAAACTGCTGCCAATATAATTTTAGAAGAACAATAAACTAATATTATTCTAGTAATTAATGGTCAACAATATTAAATCAGTAAATAGAATTAAACAAAAATAACTTTACACAGAGCAGGAATGAGAAAGATTATTTAGAACATAGTGGTACAAAAATCTGTTTTCTGTCAGATTCTCTAAAGAGAAATAGTGCAGATTAGAGTGCATATTTTCCTCTGCACGATTTCAGGAAAACTCATCACAAAAAAATTTCTAAGGAATTCACTGTTTAAGAATTTAATTTATAACCATCATATAAATTAACTTCCTCTCAGAATGAAAAAGCTATGACTGAAAAGAAAATTGAAAGGCAATGTGGAGGTAATAGTGATTGAAATTTCTAACTGCATTAATTACAAAAATCTTAAATCAGTCTTCATTTAATACATACATGTCAAAAAAAAAGACCAAAAAAAGTTTAAGAAATATATATGTGTTTGCATATAATGTAGAAATGTGAAACAGCAATTCCTTCGCTAATTTTCTTCTGAAGCTGGCCACCCATTCTGCTTTGCGCAAGACACATTATTTTTCTGCTTGCCAGAGAGACAGACTACAGCATTATCCTTAATTCTTGTCTGCCTCATTGGGTTATTCTGGAATCAGAAGTCTAACATAGCTGCTTCTGCTCAACCTTATAATTAAAATATCTTTAGAAAAAACCTCTTTAATGTATTGCAGTAAAAGTTTAAAAGCTCAGTCTTGCAGGCCTTACTGAATAATGCATAGGTCTCTGTAACCCCTTTGAAGTCAGCATGACCACCTGAATGAATAATAGCAGTGAAACAGCTCCTAAAGGCTAATTCTGTTGGCTATGCTTAGTTTCATGAATCAAACCACAGTTTTACCTAGAAGGTACTTAGAGTGACTCAGTGATTAGTAAAAAGAATTTCAACCATTTTGTTCAAAGAACTGCACAGTCAGCCTGTAGAATTGTAATCCGTTATTGACGATTATTGTTCTCTCTCAGAAAATACTCCCATCTTATTGCTGAAAAGAAAAATGAAGCTGGTGGAAAAGCTAATGGATATGTGATAATATCTCTGACATCCTTTTTGGCTTCAAGGAAAGTCATTTAATCTTCTTTGCTGGTGAAGACCATAACATCTCTTTTCAGTACAAAGACATAAACTGTGAAAAAAGGGCAAATATTAACTCCTATTGAATCACTAAGGTTAAATTTTTTCAGCCTTCTTAGATAGCAGTGACTCTGTCTTTCAGTAATATCAGTGAACATATTAATTCTAACAAGACTAAGCTTATTTAAACAACTTTTCACTGACCTCCTCAGACCGTGAAAATACCTAGTGTCAAAAGCAGGATGTTTATGTCAAATCTCAAAAATACATAGCAGAAGATAGATTTCTTTCCTCACATACAGAATCCGACAAGATTTTGCAAATCCATTTGTGAGGGTAAGTATGGGGAATTGCAAGGAGACCTAGTGTTTGTTGGTCTGTTAAGATTTCCAAGAGGAATTAATTCAACAGCTACCGCCACTTCACAGAATCACAGAATGGTAGGGGTTGGAAGGGACCTCTGTGGGTCATCTAGTCCAACTCCCCTGCCGAGTCAGGGTCACCTACAGCAGGCTGCACAGGACCTTGTCCAGGCGGGTCTTGAATATCTCCAGCAATTTTCTGTTCTCTTTGAGGAAGGGCAGCAATGTAACTGTGAGGGGGTAGAAGATGGCACAGGTATTTTGGGCCACTGCATAGTTGTTTCTGCTGAGGAAATTTCAGAGCCAAAAAATTAGTTGACCAAATTCAAGAAATGATGCAAACTTGATTTTGAAACAAGTCAAAGATAATTCTCTGAGGAACATCTAGTGGGGTTTTGTTACTTGTACAAATTTTCTATCTGATGAACATTTAAGCCTGCAGCTGAGACCTAAGTTTGCACTCCCAGAAAAAAGCAATTCCATCCAATCTGATAAAGTGATCATAACAAAGCTGAGTAATTGTTAAAACCAAATTTGTGAATGGAAGTGGAGTGCAAAAGGTTTTAACTGAAATTTAATGGGGAAATTAAAATCGGTGCAGACAAATGTTGAAGGATATATCGTCCTATAGAAAGGATTGATTAGGAAAAAAAGAAATGAGGTAATAGCTTTATAGTTCAAAGAAGGTAAATCAGTAGGACAAGAACCCCTAGAGAAACTGCAAGTGAAGGTTCCCTGATGATTATTCAGAACTGAAGGGATATATATCTAAGTTGTAGAATCTGTCACACTAGGAATCAGCTGTAGGGCAAAATAATCCAAAGGAGAAGCATGTTTGTATAACAAAATATATATTACAGAAGAAAAAGAAAAGATAAAAAATTATTTAATCAACTAGCCATAATTCCACAAAATATATCTTACAGAAGAAAAAGAAAAGATTAAAAATTATTTAATTAACTAGCCATAATTCAATATACAATGAAATACATAAACAGGATGATATACTGTTATTTGTAGTTGTAGTAAAAAAATTAGTTACAATTTCTTCTATGTATAGGAGAAAAAAAGAGAACAAAAATTACTGCAAAAAGTGAGAGCATAGATGTAGAAACAAAGAATCATTAAAACAAGCAAGATATGCTTGAAATGCAGATGAGAAATGTGCTCTGGATGAATAAGGAAAGTGTCTGCACTAACTGTAGCAATAGACTTGTAAGATATCAAGTAAGAAATGGTCCTCATTAATACTTAAACTAAAGGAAATTAAATATGACAAAAATAATAGTATTCTAATAAACACACCACGACAGGAAAGATCACATTGTAGAAACCTACTTAAAAAAAAAGTTAGAAGAGTTACATGAGGGAGAAAATCTAAGACATGAGTATAATTTTACTGTCAGACCAGGGAACAAAACCAGAAAAATATTATTTTTTTACCTATTTCTTTATTAAAAAGGGGGAGGGACCACAGACCAGAAAGACATATAGGTTATATTAATCTTTGTCATGACAGAAATATGAAATGCATGAACTGACAGAGGATTATCCAGTACAGGTCTGCTTTAGCAGAAGAGCTGGAAGTTCAAGCATGTCAGCAAAGAACCATCAACAAGTTGCAAAATAGCTTTATTAAACCGTACAGAAAATCATTGTAAATCAGAGCCTTAAGAAAGACTTTCACAGCCAGTCAGTTTAGAAGCCAGGACAAATACATGTTTCAGAAAATGAGCATGCTTTGAACCCAGCTCTGGTTCCCAAGCTCTGTGCAAACACATAGTCCTAAATTGCCATATGTTACAGAACAGAATACACTTAGCTACAGCCAGTAGAAACCATAAACCAGCTGGTTTAATCAGTTTCCTGGTGTCAACAGGGACACAACTGCACAGCTGTATAATGCAACAAATGAGAAATGCCAGTTAGGAAGGAGTAAAATGAAACATCTCTGAGGTAGCTGCCAGTTTTGCCAGCAGAATAAAATAATAAAAGAAATTTGCAGATCTCTGCATGCTACCTAGCATCTTTTGACATCTATTTCACATGTTTTGCAGTACAGATTGCAGATGTTTGGTTTAGTATAGACTAAACATTTACTGAAAAACAAATCCCTCTCAGCACTTTCAAAATCTATCGTTAATGTAAAACACACTTTTTTTTCTCTTTCTTAAGGTAAAATGCAAAAAATCCATTATATTTCCTTTAAAAACGGAAGCGGTGGGCATATGCATATGGTTTGCAACACTGCTATTCACATATAATGTTGTGATGTTGCATCTTGAGTTATCCAAAGATTTACAATACTGTAGTTCCTAAGGCTCAGTCATTCCACAGTCTCTGCAGCCATTTGTCTCTATACATCCCTATGTTCACCTAAAATTGATTAAATGACTGGTATTGGTTTATTTAATTTATTCCTTTACCAAGGAAATCAGCAATTCCTTTTATATTGCCAATATGCATTACTTTGTAGATTTTTTAATTCCAAGATTTTTTTTTGTTTGTTTTTAAGATGGTTCATGTTTATTTTTCAGCTCCAGAATTCTGTAAAGGATTTTTTTTCCTGAGATAAGATATTTTAAAAGAAGTAGCTGAAGCATACTTGAGTAAACCAGTTAAGCCAAACTTCATCCCTAGACTTATAAAATGTAATCATAACATTCAGAGTTTCTGCAATACACAAATTTTTGCCAGGGAATTTATAACAGCATTGTTAGCCAAGTTTTTGAACATTTGTAACTCAGAATATTGCATCAATCTCACTCAAGTCAAAATTAGATGAATATATTCTATGTAAAACATACAAAAACACATCAAATGAAAAAATCCTTTAGGTTAATAAGACATTCCATTATCAAAGTGAAAATGTGATAAGGACAGTACAGTCCACATTAGTATTCAACAGAACAAGTCAACTTTTCCAACCTGGAAGATGAAGAAAAGTTTCAGAGTAATAGGAACTACAAAATTGTGTTAAAATAGTCACTTAAAAAAAAAAAAAAATCATTTCCAACATGTTGAAATGAAGGAATTTCAGCTTTATTGCATCTTGTCCAGCGAAACATACTAATGCAGTGCAATGATAATACCAGCACCTTTGAGGTGTTTGAAGTTGGGAAGAATGCAGATATTTACATATATTGTCTTTAACTTCTTTGATGTGATTTCACAGAGGAAACATCTGTAGGCACAAATAACAGCTCATCTGAGAGCCTGAAAAAAGGTGGTTAATAATCAATACTCTTTAAGAATTTAAATGTCAAGTTATTTTTCCTGACTACCATTTGAGTTAACATTAAGAACTCCCTTAAGAATTAGCTGGTACATTCAGGTAACACGAAATAGAGATAGATACCAGGGATACTTGCAGCGGATACAAAACCTACAGACTTGAAAGACTAGGTTATTGGGAATTATTTGAAGGATTTAGCCTTCAGACTAGGAAGTTTTGGTAAAGATGTTATATTAATAAGGTAAAATATCAAAGTTTACATATGCAAATACAATATCTAAACCTAAAAGTGCACTCTGCATCTGAACCTCAAAAAAAAAAGAGGGATTTTTTTAAAATGGGCGATATGTTACGAAGTGCAATAAAAAAAGGGGACAGATTCTTCTTTCATGGATCTAGCTCCATGCTGAAAGGCATATGTGATGTAACATGGCCATTTGCAAATCTACATCCAGAAACAGAAAGCATGGAACCACATCACACCCATTATGGCTCAGGCAGAATAAGCCAATGAAGACCAAAGTATTCTGCTGGCCAGAGAAGATCAATTTTGAGTAACCTCATACATGACTTAGAGCACAAGGGCCCACTAAGCCACTTAGGAACCTAAATGTGATTGAAAATGTCCTCATGATTTTTGGTGGCCTTCTTCATAAGGAAGTCTGACTTCTCAGGGTTGATTGGGTGTTAAAAGCTCCTCGCCTCCTAAAACCTTGATAGTAAAATACTTATTTTTCATGAAGAGGTGTAATTTATCCTCTGTGATAACCTCTAGCCGTGGTTCTCTCAAACAATTTAATGAATAAACAGAAAATTCCTGTTATGACATCCTATTCTCAGTAACTCTTAAATAACCATATAAATTTGAAAAGGTTCTATCTTCCACCTTTCTTAAGTACAATCAGAGCTTTGAAAAATTTTAGCATTTTGACTAGAAAAAAGAACATTCGATGGAGAGCCAACAATTCTGGTCACGAAGATCACTTTTACCAGAAGACTAGTATCATACTATTTTAAGCTACTGTCTAGTGAGTTTCCATACACCTGTCTGCCCAGGACACTGGACATTTGAAAACACTGGACAACACTAGTCATGGTGCATGTGCAAAGCAACTCTCGTGTCAGTTTAAAGCAGAGCTGATCTGCACGGATAAATAAGTCTGTCAGGAATGGGAAATGTCTGGTTTGTTGTATCATTTTTGGATCTGCCAGTGTTGGTAGGATTGATGATGTAATTTGTAAAACTCTCAGCTTCAAATGTGGCAGCAATTAAAAAAATAGACAGAATATCGAAAAGAACTGCAACAAAGATAGAGGAGGAAAGCACATATCTGAAGACATCATTTCAGATGTTGGTACTGTATACACAAAACTAAAGAGACCCTACCTGGAGTATTGTACATACATCTGGGCACCTTGTTAAAGTGAGTAGACCAAATACCAGGAAACTGTACAAAATAGTGAGAAAAAGCTGATGCTGATAAAGTACCTTGCAGGTTATAACTGCTATTTGAAGAGAGGCTAAAAAATTAAGATTCATTGTCATTACAAAGAATTAAGATAAGACGATTAAGCTGTATAACATTTTGAGGGGCATAGAGAGAGTGGGTATCATCAGCTATTGGAAAGGCAAAAATTCCCTCAAAATAAGTATGGAAACTGAGAAGCTGAAAGGGCCATGAGTACTGAGGGAATTCAAAGAGCCATTCGCACTCTGAAAGCAAAAGCAAAGTTCAGAATAGACTAGAGACTACATTAGCAGAAGAAACAAGTGAGTACAAGCTTCTGTAAGAAAATGGGGTGCAGGGAAGAAAGAAGGAGAGAAAATTATACTCCTGACCCCAAAGACAGAGATTTGAATAGCCTTAGAAGCTCAATTACTCTCTCAGTCCTTGAAATGCTCCTTCAGATCAGTACTGAAGGGACGAACAATTCTGCTGGAGAGAAATGGGCAAAAGTGTTTCTTTATGCCCTAAGGGTCAACAGAACAGTCACTGCCTCTGTGATTTAATGAAAAAAAAATCTGTTCAAAAGAGGTATAAAACTCTACCATGAGATTTTATTTCAAACACCCATCCACTATCTCCTAAACATTTATTTAAATTTTCACATTCTTGCTGAAAAGGATACAAGAACTGAGCAGTATTGATTACGGCTGTCCACTAGGGACAGGGCTGAACACTAACTCATTTCACACAGGCCTCAAAGGACTCACAGAAAGTAACTTTTGGTTACTACTTTCCTAAGTGATTATCAAGAGGTGAAAAACTTCACATCATTCTCCTTTCCTTAAGATTTCCAGTTGCTTAATTTGGCCCTTTTCAGAAACAGTAAATTGTTCCTTAGATTGGATTTCAAGAGTAAGAAAGGATGGGAAAAAGTCTGTGGTACAATTTCCAAATCCTCACAATGCCAAAACTCGGACTTCACTGCGTCCATTCAGAACAGAACATCCTCAGCATTGAATGGCTACACCCAAGAACACAATTACCTCCATGTGTATGGCGCTGAAAAGTGTGGATGGAGCTGTGAATGCAGTGTGATGCAGCAGTATCTTATGATGTGCCTGAGATCCTAACCCAAAGCTCAGAACCCAGGAGTGAAGCCTTACATATAAGATAGAATTACAGAAATCTAAGAAGTAAGAGATATCAGAACTACAGATGCATTTCTCCAGCTATTAGAGATGTTTTAAGCAATGGCCACCACTTTGTCCTGCCCCAGTCACTTGTTTCTTCGTCCTCCCTGTCCAATTCCTGTGTTATGCATGCACAGGTATTTTTGTAGCTGTGTCAAAGAACTAAATAAGCAAACTAAATCCAAGAAATAACTAATTTAATTATGCTGAGGTGTTTTTCAGCAACCTTTCGCAGAACAACTACATAAATACTTGTGACAGCATAATGCAGAAGGAGGAGAGCAGTGAAAAAAAACATCCAGGGAGAAACCAAAGGCAAATAACTCTTAATTGTTGGCTGTCACAAATGAGTGCTTAGGTGACCTGAATAATTACTCAAAGGTTTTACAAGGAAAGATTTTACTGGAAATTTAGAAAATGGGATTTTACAAAGTTCGTTGGCAAGATTCACTATATTACTTATCAAATGAATGGAATAGAAAGTCAAAGGAAGTTTTGAGCAGAAAATGATTTATACGGAGTAAAAGAAAAGTGTGAGGGGTAAGGGAGACACTCTCGTTGAGTCACCAGGTTTGGAATGGCCCCCCTTGCTCTCTAAACTCCTTCTCAGAGAGGAGCCTGGTGCGGCTGGATCCAGAACCATCCTTAGACCACAACGGTTTATATCTAAGGAATATGTTTATCAGCAATTCATGGTGTGTTTACAGTTTAAAGAGAGAGAGAATCACAAGGATTTAGCAGTTATTAATCACTCATCTACTTAGCATTTACAGAATGATTAGAAAGAATTTGCTATTAGAATCACAGTAATAGAATATTATACTTTAAATTGATTCACACACACACACACAATCATAAAAATTCCCCTTGAGTTCAAGTGAAATATTCACTTCAAATCAAATGATTTCTGAAGGCGCAAAAGACTGAGTCTCAAGGAGATCAGCCCAGGTAGTTCGCGAAGTCGTCTGAGAAGTGTCCCAGTCAGAGGAAGTATTTTGGTTTGGCCTGGATAAATGCCAGGTGAGCACTGAAACGACTCTATCACTCCCCTCTTCAACTGGACAAGGGAAAGGAAATATGATGAAAGGCTCCAGGGTCCAGATAAGGACAGGGAGAGATCCCTCACCAATTACTGTCATGGACAAAACATACTGAACTTGGGGACCCTCCCTTCTTCCTGGGCTCAACTTCATTTTCATTTCTCTCCCTCATACCCCAGAGCAGCACAGGGGGACGGGGAATGGGGGTTATGGTCAGTTCATCACATGTTGTCTCTGCTGCTCCTTGTCCCTCAGGGGGAGGACTCCTCACACTCTGCCCCTGCTCCAGTGTGAGGTCCCTCTCACAGGAGGCAGTTCTCCACAAACTTCTCCAATGTGAGTTTTTCCCATGGGCTGCAGCTCTTCATGAACTGCCCCAGCGTGGGTCCTTCCCACGGGGTGTAGTCCTTCAGGAACAGGCTGCTCCAGCGTGAGTCAACCACGGGGTCACAAGCCCTGACAGTAATCTTGCTCCAGCGTGGGCTCCTCTCTCCATGGGTCCACAGGTCCTGGCAGGAGCCTTCTCCAGCGCGGGCTCCCTATGGGGTCACAGCTTCCTTCAGGCATCCACGTGCTGTGGCGTGGGGTCCCTTCCATGGGCTACCAGGTGGAGGTCTGCTCCACTGTGGACCTCCATGGGCTTCAGGGGGATAGCCTGCCTCACCATGGTCTTCATCACAAGTTGCAAGGGAAGGCTCTCCGCTCCAGCATCTGGAGCACCTCCTCCCTCTCCTGCTTCACTGACTTTGGTGTCTGCAGAGTTATTTCTCTCACATAGTCTCACTCTTCTTTCTAGACTGCTGCCTCCCCGCAGATTTTTCCCTTCTTAAATATGTTATCACAGAGGCGCAACCACCGTCTCTGACTGGCTTGGCCTTGGCCAGCAGTGGGTCCGTTTTCAAGCTGGCTAGCACTGGCTCTATCAGATTTGGGGGAAGCTTCTAACAAATTCTCACAGAAGCCACCCCTATAATACTCCCCACTACCAAAACCTTACCATGTAAACCCAGAACAGGAAGTTACTGGGCACAGCCCACTGAGGACCAGAAGAGCTCAAAGGGCCTTCCTTGATGCCACTGTTTATAGGGTCTCAAGATGGTTGACTTTAGGCATCAGTAATATTCCATCCTGGTCACAATCCACCAGATGCAGTCCAGATATTTAGACAGCAAGTATACCATTCCAGTATTACCCAGAATGTACAGTTCTGACATGTATCAGGTGGGTGTGACTCCAGGTATCAAGAGTTTCAGGTGCATTCAGAGAGCACCTGATAGGCCCAACACACTGCTCTTTTACAAAGACAAAGAGAGTGGCAAATCGTCCCTGTTCTGGGTTTGGCCAGGACAGGGTTAATTTTCACCGGAATCCAGGAAGGGGCACAGCCGGGGGGTGGGGGCTGACCCCACCTGGCCAAACAGAGCCTGGTATTCCATACCATGTG
>Ga0065711_1001430_pt1 | contig 43389 bp, 25 predicted proteins | sample Hoacrofraction12_FD_59098 | JGI IMG/M metagenome (GOLD analysis project Ga0065711, IMG submission 59098) | Hoatzin crop microbial communities from Cojedes, Venezuela - Epithelial fraction 12 v2 (version 2) | ecosystem: Host-associated > Birds > Digestive system > Esophagus > Crop | place... | reverse complement strand
TTTTTTTTTTTTTTTTGTTTTTAATGGTGGGTGGATGCTTATGGTCTGGCCACATTTAAGGCAGTGGTTTTGTGCTTTTGTTTTCTAAGCTTTCCCTCCCACATACTCATGTATCTATTGATAGCATGCTCATTTGTGTTTTCTGTATTCTCAGTGGAAGATGACATTACCAGACTTGACATAAATACGATTTTTTTTTTTTTTGAACTTGAGGTTGTCATCATTTTCTGCCTAACTTCCTAATTTGTCTTGTTGAATTTTTGGCATCTCTTATAAAATTTTGGTCTGTGAACTCATGATTAAAAAGCTCAGCATGCAACAGTAAATTCACAATGAACAGCTTAAGAACTATTTATCTCTCTTCTCAATTTCAGTTCTTCAGTTTATGCACTAAGAGTTAATTTGTTGTTTTGTTGGTTTCAAATAGCAGTATTTGTAGTTAGTAATTATCTGAACATGTTGAAAATAAAAAAAATTAAGAAGAAAAAAGTCTTAAGCATGTGTATCTTAAGTCTATGATAAATGCAGTAGGTGTTTATCATCCAAATAGATGTAAGTTCCTTCTGTTCAAGGTGTCACTGGAGGTCACTATTTAGCATCTGGTTAATAAAATGTACCTTTTTTAATAATAATTCTATATCCCTTGGGATAGGGTTTTTTTTATTGTTTATTTTTGTAGCCTTAATAAAGAATAATAAATTATTCAAGTCTTTCAGAAGTTAGGGTTGACTTGTTGTGTAAATGAAAAGCTTTTCCAAAGCAAACAAACAAGTCACTTAAAAACATTAATCTAAACTAACTTTGCCTCCTCTCCCCCACCTTCTATAAATTTTAACTGTAATGAAGCAGAGCTCTTTACTAAGATGGAGTGGGCTAACTGTTGCCAAATGTTGTCTGTCATGTCTACACGTGTTACGAGTTCTCCTTCCTACTGTACCATGAAACATGATGATTTAATACCCAAGTAGAGCTGTGATACTTCTGTGGACTGAATTGTCTGTCAGAAAAAACCCACACCAAAAATACCCATCACTGCAAAGGTATTGATAATGTTTAAATATTGAAAACTTTTCTTATTTTAAATATGAGAATTACTTCTTTTTCATTTGGAGCTATAGCTCTACAGTTCCTATCAGTGTGTGACATAAATACTCCAACACAGGATCTTAAACGATATGAGTTGCAAACACATGCGCTTTTCAGATTCTCAATTTTCCCTGCCTTTTTGGCCAGCTGCTCCTGGCTTGTATAAGCAGATTTCTCCCTTCTTAAGACCTTTCTTGTAAGGTATTCAGCATCATCAGACTTGTCAAAACTCACTACTTGGGCTGTTGTATGAGTTTCATATATAATAGGTCACCTGCGAAAGAGCAGGAGTTCAACAGCAGTTATTCCATAGCAGATGACCTACTAGCCCCCATAGAGTTGACAACAGAGTGACTTAAAAGACTTTATGTCCAAGAATTTTTAGAATTTTTTTCCCAATTATAAAAGAGTAATAGTGACAGTTCTGTTGAATGAAGGTAGATGCTGACCTGAAAGACTTTTGATAGAAATTCTTTTCCCTAAAATTTCCGTAAAATTAAAGTTTAGGCCAATTTTTTTTTTTTTTTTTAATAAATGTGTAGGCACACAGCATGTGTCTTAATCTACGGATTAGTTTAGCAAGATATAACATTAAAGAACAAAAGAAAGGTGATCCAATGTGTAACTATTATAAAGCCCCTCCATTCTGTATTTAAGCTGTAACTGTAAACAATGATTAAACAATTCTGAAGAGTTACTGAACTCTGGTTTTAATATTTAAATTTTTTGCTACATTCTTCATATTTGAAAGCAAAAGCCTCTGCAATATTAAAAAAAAAGAAAAAAGTCAGAGAAGAAAAAGGAAATATGATACAAATACTACTTTGTCTTGATCAGTGTTGCCTTTCATCTCATGGTGTGTTTTGCCTCTTCAGGGCATTTGAATGCAGGAAAATCTATGGGTGAGAGACTGCAATGAGAAAGATCAGATGTGAAGGTGTGTTGCACAGGAAGCCTGGGTATGGATAGAGCTAGTAAGCAGAAGAGACAGACACTTATTAATGATGACGACGTTAATGCCTGAAAGTCAGCTTGATTCAGAATCTCTTTAGATCATTTGAGAATCAGAACAGTCAAAGGGCTCCTGAAGCAAGTGTATAAGCAAATATTTCCCTGCTTGTCCTGGGAATTAAATGAGCAATGATTTTGCCCTATGTGTTAGTTTCAGATTGTGTTATGCACTGAAAAGACTTTTTTTTTTTATTGTCCTTGTCCCTGCTTGTTCTCTATTTCCTAGTAGTCTAGCATTTATAATGTATTGTTGTAGAGTCAAGGTTGTGTTTGTGCCACTATGTGATGAAGAGGGATGGGAGGAAACATTTCCATGTGATAAGTAATGGAGAGAGTAGCTCTTTCAGACCTCTGCGTTCTTGTATTTAGTTTGTAAAAGCATAATGTAAAATTTGCCACTATCATCTCCATCTGGCTACACCAGGAAATAATTTGTTCTTGCTTATTATTGAATGATTTTAGTCTTCTGATGAGTTATCCACAACAGTATCTTGTCATGTCTCTAATGAGTAGTACTTATTTATGCTTGTCATAAGCTATGAACCCTATCAGAATTAAAAATAGGCTATTACAAGACTCAGGGGAAAAAATTGATTGTTGTAGGTGTCTGACTGTTCCTAACAAGTGGTAAACTTAGGTAGCGTCAGCAAGTCCTGATCCCTAGAGTTGCTTGGTGCTGTTCCTGCAGTGGGAATGGTCAGACACCGGGATCTGTCATGCTCTCAGGGCTTGGGAAGAGCACAACATGGTCGTCTCCTTCATCCCTCTTATTCTAATTATTTTTACTTGTATAATAGAAGCTAATTTGTTAGTATAGCAGCTTTTAAAAGCATGTTATTTCTGGTGGAGGAAGGAGTTTCCTTCTGTAAAGGAAATGAAGATGTTCGTAAGACTTTGAATCAATTCTTTAGAGTTCACATATATATTTCTTTAGGTAAATACTTAGCCTTTAGCAAATGTATGCAAGTGGCTTTAAGTGAGTAAGAAGACAGTTTCTGCCTATAGGTTTTTAAGTGAATGATATCTTTGGAAATAAAAATAATTTGTGGTTTTGTGAGGTATTGTTTTTGTTTTGTTTGTTTGTTTTTTGTTTTTTTTTTTTTCCCCCACACCCCTGTTAAAAATGGAATTTATAAACCAGTCCAATAGTCATCTGAATCACAGCACTTACCTTCAGGAAGTGAATGGAGGAAACGTTCTCTGTGTCAGTATGGATTAATGAAACATTGATTGAGAATCTGCTGGTTTCCAATTGAAACTTTATTACTCCTTCATTTTCTCATGTTTCATCAGTAACTAAATAGTAATATGTGATCTCTGCACCTGTTTCTTAGAATGAACAGAATACAAATTTTAAATATTGTCTTGAAGTTTAAAATAATCTCCTAGAATTGTATCAGAAAGCAATATTTCTATTTTTAATATGGAGCTGTTCAGGAAACATTTTTGTTGCAGTGACTCAAGTAAAACTGTAGTTCATATGATTTGTGATAACTATGTCTTTACAGAAGTGTCAGGTCTTGATGATTACCCTCACTTTTGATTGAAAGTTTGTAGCCTGCAGTCAGATAAATAAGTTGATCTTTGGCCCCTTTTGCATAGTGTTTGTTGGAACTTGAAAGCAAAATGTGAGGGTAGTGCTGTCTCTTCTAAGACAGGTAAGCACAGAGAGAGTAATTAAAAGTGAGAACTATATCTAAATGACATAATGTATATTGTGATGGTGCTCAAAGCATACAACACTAGATTCAGCACTTCGATCTGTGAAGCAGTGTAGGTCGCAGTACTGCAGAGCATGTAACATCAGTTTACATGTCCTGGTCTATTCCAAGGAAGTAAGAATAACTTTTGGTTTTCTAATGTTTCTACTTTGTCTATTACATGACAGTGTTTAAAAAAAATATAATGAAAAAAAAAGGAAAAAGGCGCTCTGAAGCAAGAAGTTAGTTTTTCTTAAAGCCTCCATAAAGCTTTAGTGGTTTCTCTGTTTCTAGAAGTTTCCAGTAGCAGAGATGTCTTCAAAAGCCAGTTTGCTTTCAGTGTAGTGATATTACATTTTTAAAAGGGAGGTGTTGCCAAATCTGTTTCTCCTGTTCTCTACTGCCCAGTTGTTAAATTGCATCCATTAATTCTGGGTTTGGATAGCAGCTATTGTAACTGCCTGATTGCTTCTCCTAAGAGTTGTTGAATGTGAGGAGCTGTTAGCATTAGGATGGATACATCTTTTGTTAATGTATTAGAAGAACTTTTTCCTGAATTGTGTGGTGGTTCTTCTGCCTAGTGTTAGCACCTCAATTTATGGAGTCCTTTTGTCTGCCTTTCTTGATTCTTTACTCTGCTGGGCCATCCCACACCTACTGCTGCTACTTCAGCTTGCTTTGGAGAATGAGACTGATACAAGAATCCTGTCTGTCTTTCGCATCACTACGGTGACCTGGATCGTGAAGTGGTTGTAGATACCCTCTTTCTTGCAATTTTACCTTTCTATATGGATCCAGTGCTGGCTGGTTGAGTTTCTTGCCATGCCGTTACAGATCAGCTGACAAATGAAGGATTGTTAGCAACCTTTATATCTTGAGAACTGTGTTACAAACCACAGTACTTGGAGTTTCTGCAGTAAGCTCAAGTGCCACAGACATGCCATAGGATGCTCTTCAAAGAGTCCTGATCTCTCTGGGCAGTAGCAACATGGAAGAAGCCATGACACTCATCAATAAAATGTGAATGGGCTTACAAAAGTATAATTACTGTTTTAAATAATTATGTTTACCTAAATACAAAGCAGCTTTTAAAGCAGATGTATTTGTGGGCATATATTTATTTGAAGTGTGGGGGAATATTGGCTTTGCATACAAAGCAGTCACTCTCACCTACTTCAGCCCACTGTCGTGATAGCAACCTCTCTTCCTGACACCACCTCAAGAGTTTGCTGTGCCATAGTCTCAGGACGTTGTTTGTCCTGATGTGTGCTCTGCAAAGAATCTGTGCCTGGCCAGAAGGGACTAATGCTCAAGAAGCCTCCAATTAGCAGTATGCTGCCTGACAGTGAGCAAGTGCTACGGATTCTTGCATTAAGTTTTTAATGTTTCTGGCAGGACACATTTTGTGCCACCCCAACCAGGTGTCTGTGGTGTGACCTGAGTTGGGAAATCTGCTGCACTGAGATTTCAGAGGTTGGGAGGTCTGATAATGGTGAGGTCTTTAATAACTCTAAGAGGTATAATTTTTTTCAACACTGTAAAACATTATTGCAGAGTGTGATGGGTTTATTTTCTGGAAACTAGATTGTTTAAGCTTTGATAATGACATGAATTAAATATACAATTATAATACAGTTCTGTTTGTACAATTGTGCACCTGTCTCTCTAAGATGAGTTGGTAAACCTAGGGTAAGTGTTGGAACAAAGATAAACAACAAGGGCAAGGTGTCTCAAGCACACCTGAGAACTGTAAAATTTAGTACTCAAGCTGTCCAGCTGGTTATTAAAACCCTTTTCTGCCGAATTAGTCTTTGGTAGTTTGTCACTGAATAGCTTGAAAGCGTTCTGTACCAGAAGCAACACATTTTAAAGGACAAGTGACTGGAGAAGAGTCTGCCTTGAACATTGCTGTGAGAGGTGTAATAAGATCTCAGCAGCAACTAAACATGTGTTTGTGGGCTGTCTTCTGCTTGTGAATTTTACTGCTGACTACTTTTTCTTGAGATTTTGCAGAGGCCCTGTGCTGCGCTGTGGTGCATTCCATGCTGACACCATTGTGGGATGAGACTTGCTCTCCTTCTGAACCTGAACAAGACTTGATTTATAATCAGATTAGATGTTTATTTTTTGTTGTTTCATCAGTGTTTTAATGAGGCTTTTGAAACACACACTTGCAAAAATGTTTATCTGCTCAAGAATGTTAATGGCATTGTTGTATTTACAGACACTTGTGAATGATATGTGCATGGGGATGTGTTAATGCTGGGCAGCTGTACCAAAAGACCCTTGTGTATTTTGGCTTATGCCACCTTGCATCTGTGGAAAACAGCACAGATAGTTCACAGTTGATAAAAGTGTAATTATTAATCTGTTGGAAAAGCCAATCTATCATAAAAATCAGTTCTTGTAAATGTTAGAATCATAGAATCATAGGCTGGAAAAGACCTCTCAGATCATCAAGTCCAACCATCCACCCAGCAACACCATGTCTGCTAAACCATGTCCCGAAGTGCTACATCTACTTGTTTTTTAAACACCTCCAGGGGTGGGGACTCCACCACCTCCCTGGGCAGCCTGTTTCAATGTCTGACCACTCTTTCAGTAAAGAGATTTTTCTTAATATCCAATTTAAACTTCCCCTGGTGCAATTTGAGGCCATTTCCTCTCGTCCTATCACTAGTTACTTGGCAGAAGAGACCAACACCGGCCTGACTGCAACCTCATTTCAGGTAGTTGTAGAGAGCAGTAAGGTCCCCCCTCAGCCTCCTCTTCTCCAGACTAAACAGCCCAAGCTCCCTCAGCTGCTCTGAAAAGAACAAAGTACAAAACTATTAATCTGTGGAATAAGGAGAAAACAAAACAAAGCAATCTAGAAATGCTGCAGGCATCCTAGATATTATTTTCCTCCAGATCAACAGACTATGATGTTTACAACAAATTAATCTATTTTAATCCAGTTGCAGTTTTCTGTTGGCAGTAGATTAATGGTTTTAATTATCGTTATGTAGCATTTATAGTGCATGATAAGCATGGCACTTTACAGAAGTAGAAATTAAAACCTGAAGAACTTGTAGTCTTAATCAAAGCAAGTGATAAATGTAGTAAAATGTGATGAGAGAATGGTTTTTAAACAAGCAGTGTATGATTCTTCACTAGGTTTCAAATGCATTGCTGACAGATTTTTTTTTTATATTTTCTTAGCAAGAGAACAAAAATAGTTGATGCTAGTAGTAGAAAGCAACAAGTTGTAAGTAGGAAAGCTTAGTGTGCTGGAAAAATAATCTCATCCAGGTATCCATGCAGCAGGTAGGTGTAATGCATAAACTGGAGATTTAAGAGAGCCCCCAAACAGTATGTGAAAGTGCTTTGAAAAGAAAATGGAGACATTTGATGGTTATGTTAGTTTGAGCATTAGAAAGAAACTGTTTTCTGCCAGGTGTATTGATCAGATGGAGTTGAAATAGGATGGCCAGAAAGGAAGAGGTATTGCAGCACAGACAAGAAAGCAGCATGATGTAGGGTTGTTTTCTAGCAGCTGAGAAGGAATAAGCTTCATAAACAGCCTAGAGGGATAGAACAATATTGATTTAAAACAAGTCATGGTATAGCCACAGTTAACTGAGAGGATAATGAGATCGTTGTTTATGGAGCTCCTGGGTGGAAAAAAGGTGGACGGTCTGCATAGTGTTACTGAAACAGCATTTAGCCACAGCTTTGACCTCTTCTGGTAACTAGAAAATACAAAGGAAGTAACCATTTAAACTATACCACTTTTTAAGAGATTCAACATGAGTTTTATCAAATACTGTTTGCTATGGAATAGGGTTCTTGAGCCTTTTGTGCTTGAGAACAGAAATTCTACCTAGCTGTACCTGGCTTTCTTAGTGCCGTTGCAAGTGTCCTACATCTTGCAGCCTCATGTGGCACTGCTACTTTTCACTCATTTTATGTGAAGAATTATTTCTCAGTAAATTACAGGCTATTATCTGTTATCCAAATAGCTTCAAATGCTGCATGTACAAAGGAGTTATACTGTGCTATAAATTAATGCATTTTATTTATCTCCCTCAAAGCCTGTAGAAGTAATTACTTCCAACCCTGGTCAGCTAAATATTGAATTCAGAGCCACTCTGGGAGTAAACAACTTCTTAAAATTTAGGATAGTATAATTGCTAGAGATGTAAAACCTTTGCCTTTAAAATATACCCATGAAGCTAATGTCTCCATTATGTTGCGCCAAAATAGGGGTTTTTTTTTTTGTTTTAGCTGCTGTATGTTTCCGTAAGTAAACCCACAACTTTCAACATTATCTCTGTTTTCATTTCCCCTTCTTTTGTAATAAAGCACCATCTGTTCAGCTGGCAAATGAAATGAGGATTGCATATTAGCATCCATGAAGAAATTTGGAATGTAGGCAGTTATAAAGATAGCAAGAACTATTGTTACTGCAATTTTATTCATTATTAACTCAATACTTTTTTTCCTATGTAAAAATGAGTCTGACATTCAAATGGCTAATTTGACAAGTACTGCAAAACCCACATGAAAATTAATGAGTTGTATATAATTGCATATGCAAAAGATATCTGTTCGGATACATGTGTGTTTTTTTTTCTGTAGGTGATTGTACAACATTTAAATTCAGCAACAAAAGTTTAATGAGTTTCATCTTCTGTACAAAGGACTACATACTTTACCTGCTTTATCAGCAGAGGAGCAGAATTCTTGAAAAGTTCCTCTAAGGAACAGAATGATCCTGAAAGCCGTGGGGAGTTGGAGTGAGGCAGGGGGCTGGAGCTTGTAGCCACCGGTCAGTGCCAGTGGGATGTGGCTATCTGCATCAGCAATTCTGTTCAGATCAGAAACGGTCTTTTGAGGAAAATCGCTCAAAGGAGGCTTTGTTACCTGCTTTTTGGCTCATATCATCCAGTGAACTTGGAGTGCAGAAACAGGATACTGTTCTGGATGAAACTGAACTAGAAGATGCAGTCACAAGGCACACCTAGTGTGCTCCAGGCACTGGAGTCCCTAGGGACAGCTGAAAGCTAGCCTGAAAGTCCTGAGCACTGAAAGAGGACACATGGCCCTCAGCTTAAATGTTTGCATTCCACAGGTTTGTTCCTGTTGCATTTCTGTGCTCCCTGATGTAGACATGGCCTGTATTGCAGTCCGGTCTGTCTGCTGTGTTAATGTGCAAGAATAATATTGGAACCACTGTTCTAGCAGTAGTTTTGAAACCATGGAAGTCAGACAGGACAAATATTACTGTTATGGCACTCTTATCATGATATCCTTCCAGAATCCTGGAGTCTCACTGAGGCAGGTGCTATGCAACCAAGAATACAAATATGTTCCCTACTTTGGCTAATCTAAAGTGCAAAGTAGGAGACAGGTGGATACAGAAAGACCTATGTATGTAGTCAGAGTGGTGAGGGACAGAGCAGCCTTCCTTCTTGTTGAAGCAGATGAGTAGGATAGATAATCATTTAATGATCTCATACAAGAGAAGAATGTCACTTTCTATAGTACTACAGTGGCACAGATCTGTTTCCTGAGATTTGAATGAGACACATGTGTCTTGATCACCTGGGGGAACTTCAGAAACACAAACCATCTGAGAATATGTGTCTGTATTCAGTGGAGAAAGACTGATGCTTCCTGACCTGCCTCCTCACCTGGTCTTGTGCCTCTGTATTCAAGCTTTGTGCTGATAAAACAGAATAAGTTTGGTAGCATAAGTCTGAGCATCACCTTCACTGCTTTTGGCTTTGAGACCGCAAGTAAGAGGCTATAGATGTCAGAGGACTGACTTTTTTTTTTTTTCTTACTGATTGTGAACTTTTATTGCCTGCAAAATATTAGGAAAACATGAATGTTAAAATTTGAAGTTAGAAGATGATGCACTTATGTAACTTTAATTTGCCTCCCTCGTGTGCATGCGTTATGATTTAGTCCTTAATTAAATGTTTCTGCAATCTTTCCACCCTTTCCTCTTTGTTTCTTTGGTGTGTGAAAGCTGGTACTTGCTTAATGAACACATGCTCAGTGTTTTTTCTTCCTTGTTCAACATGTGGCCCCATTCCTTTTTAGATCATGCTATTTGAGCTCTGTTTTATGAGCAGTATTATTTGTTAGACACTTTTTTACAATGCTACAAAACTTTTTATATGGCACTATAGTACCGTAGTGTTTCATATATACTAATGAATTTGTCTACTACCTGAGTGGTGTGGCCTTACCTCTATTTTGCAATTAGAAACAAGAAGTAAAGTAGAGAAACTATCCAACAACTTCTGGATACCCAAAGTGTTCAAGATGCTGCTTCTTGCTGATTTTTGTTGCAAGTGCTTGCACTTAAGTATTTTATTTGTTCATGGAACAACTTTCAATGACTTCATCTGCAACTGCGAGTTCTTAGCATTCTTGCAGACTGGTGTCTGGGGTCTGAAGTCCATCATCCAAACATGAGGAACAAGGTTTTGCTTCTTTTGAGGGGAAAAAAAAAAATAATGGTGCAAGATGGTTTTGACAAATGTCCTGCAGGTTGTAAGGCAGAAGTACGTATAGATAAGGAATCTTCTTATTTAGGGTCTAGTCCAGCTGGTTTAGAGTAACCCTCCTTTCTTTTGCTGACAAGAAAGTGACTGAGAGATGGGTACTCATGCTGGTCTTTTGTTACAGGCTTTGCATAGCATTTCTTGTTCATTCACTTCTGTAAATGTTGACCTTTCTAACTGTAACCCTCCCAGTCCCATTTCCTTCTTACTTCTGTCTGTTTTCCATGCTTGCTGGTTCCCATCCCAGTCATCTTCCTTGGCATGTCCAAATCTTGCTGCTGTGGATTAATCGTTCAGGCTATTTCTTTTCCAGTCATGCTTTTCTCCTTCCCTTTCTCCTTACCCCCTTGGTTTACGTCCTAGTTTCTCTTCAGGTTCCTTATTCAGTTTCCATTCACCCCACCTGCTCTTTCTGTTTTTTTTTTCTGTTGCCATTGTTTCCACAACATGGTCCAGCCTTTCTTCTGCATCCTGCACCTCCCCATCAATTTCTTAATTCTCTTCTTTGCCAACTGTTGGTGTTCATGTTGGCACTCTCCTGACTCTTGCCTTAGTGCAACTCCATGTGGAAAGCCTGTGCCCAGGTTTGAAACGCATACAAAATGCAAATAAATTTTGGGTAATTTAGGCTGCTAAAGGTTGAGTTTCTCCTGGCCAGGGACAAACTGACTTTTACTTATTTATATATACATTTATTTAAATCCTCAGAAAAGCAGTCAAATTTTGATGTAGTATAATGGTGTTGATGATTTGGTGGTATCAAAACGGATAGAGGGGACAACCACTGCTTCTGAAGCACGCTGCTGTAATTATCTTAAGTACTATTTTTAAAATGGGCTGAAAACATTTTTTTTTCTTGCTTCTTTATTAGGAGAAGGGGAAAAACAACCATAAAAATGGATAAATTTAGCTTGAATGATGAAAGTTTGGTGAAATGATGAGCAAAAGTTAAAGGTTTACAGTTGTTGCGGGTAATGTTAAGGACTGCTGGTTTTATGGCCACCTCTCTTGTATTAAAATATTGTTGGATAACTCTTCAGATAGCAAATCTGGAATCAGCTGTGCTGTGTCAGGCTTCTAGAGCTGGGAGCTTTGTTCCAAAATTTGTGTGAGAAGAAAAGATGTAATTTTAAGGGGGTAGAAGGTATAGCTATTTCACTAATAATTTCTGTTCTACATTATTTTTGTACATTACAGTTCTAATCTGTGTATACGGTTTCTCTCATCTGATATTTTCTTGAATATGTATACTTTATGGTGAAATAGCAGTGCTATTACAACTCTATAAAATACTGTTGTTGTTCTTTAAAATAAACATTTCCAATACCAGAATGTCATTGGGCAGGCCATATTACTTCCATGCTGTTTATTATTGCTTTCTACTTTGTCAGTTCATTTGATCTAAGATTTAATGGCCTTTAGCTTTTATTTGCATGTAGCTATGTGAAGGTAAATGACTAAATCAAGCATTGGAAAGATGAACTATATTATGAAGACAGTTATAACATATATCAAATGCTCCCCTGTGAAAGTGTTTTTCATTATTGTAGATTATACTGTGCTATTTCTGAATGCTTTTTAAGTGGGCGTTTTCTAGAAGGGGAATAAGAGACCGTGAAGATGATGGCATACTATAACACTTAAAATAATCAATACATTTCTCTCTATGTAACGGAAATGTTTGAGGAAAGTGTCCGGTTACCAACATGGAATCTCAGTTTAAGTAAAGCTTTAAGAAAACCTTGTTAAATTTTGTCCATCACAATCAGTCCCTTTTGTGTGGGCAATGCACTGCTGCTTTTGTTACTGTAGTGCTTAATCTTGATTATTGAGTTTTAGTTTTTATGTGTGTTGAAGCATGAAGTCTTTCCATAGTCATATGCTCCTGGTGCAAACATAATTCTTCTTGTCCTGGTCTTGCTAGATAAAACTTGCAGAAATTGTTCTAGGTATCTTTTTAGAAATGTAATTTCTGCACACCTGATAATGTTCCTGTTGAATAACTACCATTCTTTGTAAAGAAAGTGTGCTCGTATGTCCTTTGAAAGGAATACTGGGGAGGGTGACTTGGGGAGGGGGGTAATTTATGACTTTTTGGTATGTCAAGCCTGCTGTTTTCGCTGCAAAATTTATCTGCACCAAAGATCCCATAATCTGGTTCTGCCATAGCTCAATACTGGAGATCAAGAAAAAGTTTGTAAGAAGAAATATGTTTTCACTGTGACATAAAAAGGCATCTTAATGAGTTGTTTTATTATTTTGCTGTAAGGTTTTTGTTCAATTTTATAAGGCAAGACAAATAGTGTTTTTTTGTTTAACTCAAATAGGATACACACATTATTGACCTCCTGTCAGCATAGCTCTTTTTTCATCCACCTAAGTGCCATTTGAACAGCAATAATTCATAGAACGCTCACTCTAGTGGCAATTAACTGTTACAACCACTTCAATGAGGAAATGCAAGAGCAGAATAGACCCTCAGGTTTTTTTCTTCCTGTACCTTATTTATCTCCCTTTTAGTGTGTAGGAGACCCAGGCATTGACTAAGACCCTTGTGTACAAAGTTTGAAGAAAAATAGGTCTTGCCCTCATGCACTTTTGATGTCATAGCAGATTTGTGAAAGAATCTTTTTTAATCTATAAGTATTCAGTAAGTAAATTAGGCAAAAATAAGACCTCCAACACAAACCCAAAAAGCCAATCTATTTTAGTGTTTAATTTTATTTTGGAGAAAGTAAACTTTGTGTGTAGAGAATGACAGACAGGTGTGCATGAGCATGTATAGGTTATGTCACTGATGATACTTACAAGTTGTGATGTTTTACAGTTGAGCAGTAATTGTACCTAATGACATTGTATTGTTAACAAGAAACATGCTCTCTCTATATACATAAAAACTATACTTAACTTCTGTGTTAATTTTTTTTTGTTACACATCAATACACAGGGGAGGTAGGTACACTTTTGTACACATTTAATACTGTATTTGTTTCCTTGTATACTGAAGTGTTAGGGGAAAATACGAAAAAGTCATTAATGGGAATCGGTACCAGAGGTCTGAGCCTGGAATAGGCACAAATGCAGCAAAATAATCTGGCCTGAACTGTCTGCAAAGTCTGCTAGAAGCATCTTGATTCTGTTCTGAAGCAATACTCTGTGAGAGGAATTTGGAAAAGTTATGGAAAAATCCTTTTCGTTGGAGGCATTCGCTCATTGCAAGCACAAGAGGTGAAAAAGAAGTGAATAGTCCTTCTTTTGACATAGGCACTTTAAAATCAACACTGCACTTGTACCTGATAGTCCGTATCTGAGAAATATAAATCTATTTGCATTTAGCCTGACCCTATTATAAGTCACTAATTAAGAGATTAATTCAGGTACTTCTGCCTAAGGGTATGTGGGCAAGACTGCTGGCTGGGAAGATATCCAGGAATGCAGCTGGTGCAGGAGGCTGGGGACCAGCATTGCTACCTGCAGCACGGTCGTCTTGCAGCTGCTGGTAGTGGTATTCTAGAGTAAACAGGTTAAGACGGAGAAGCAAAAGGGGATAGACATATCTGCTATGTTTCAAATGCTTCTTCCTTTGAAATGAATTCAGTCCGAGTTTTATTTTGTAGGTGCAATGGTGTCCCATGGACTGCTTCTGTTTAATTTCAGGTGACCCTTCTCTCTTTCCAAATTTGATACTGGCAAATGAAAATTATCCATTAAAAATTTTCTTCATTCTAAGCAAGCCTGAGGGGCACTCTCAGACTGAATTCTGAATAGAAGCAGTTATAGTAAGTAGGTACTCCACATTAAAATGTGTAGTAACTACACTAATATAATGAGGTATCTTCATGCAAATCTTCTAGTGCATTGCTGTACTGGTGTTTGTGGTGTACAGCATTTGTCCTTCACTGGACTGCATATCCAGCTATGGAGAGGCCGCAAATGTTATGGTAGCTTTTGAAAAAGGAGCTCCAGTGTCCTGGAAATTACAGATGAGCAAATCTGATTTTCATACCAACGATACGGCTGAAAACCATAGAAAGGAACAGCATTAGTAGATAGTAAATAACAGTTCTTTACTGAGAAACAGTCATAAGCTTTTGAACAGATGCCATACCACAAAAGTCTTTCAGAGTTCTTTAAAGAGTCAGAAGGCCACTGTATTGATTGATGTTGATTCAGTCAGCACAGTGTGTTTATATTACGAAGAACTATTGATGGGTCCCTATATTAAAAAGAAAAAAAAAAAAAAGAGAAGGGAAGGGAAGCCACTGTAGTTGGTGCTTTTATATTTAAAAAAACAACAACAAATCTCTTCAAGCTGTCATGAAATAAGAAGGAATCTTTTTTGGATTAGATTTCTAGATGAACTTTCAAAGTTCAATCTATTAGTAAGTTATTTGTGAAAAGATAATGAACAGTGGGAAGTCGAAGTGTACTGCTGGCACATATGTATTAAAGACAGCAAAACAAAACAGACCGTGAAGAGTTTAATGCTTTCTCAGGTGATGAAAATGGCATATGGAAGACTGTGTCAGAAGAAACAGTCCTAAATATGCATGAACAGTAATTGGTTCTTAACTGGCTACACTTGAAATAAGATTTTCAGGGTAATTCTGGGTTTGAGTTTAGTATCAATTCTGATACCAAGTTGTCTAAACAAAAAAAAAGCAAAGACAAATTCAGAAATTAAAAGTAATTAATAGTTTCTAGTAGAAGAAGAGAGAACAAAATGGAAAGCATTATTTATGCTACTGCATGCCCTTGATAAATCTTATTACCGGATACTCTGATTTTTCTTTTTGCCTTTTCCTCAGAAGGATATGGTTCAACTACAAAAGATACTGAAAAGACAAGCAGAGCAGTTGGAAGTACTGGATGACTTTTGAATGGGAAGAAAATAAATAAATTATGATTCTGAATATGGAAAATCATGTGCCCTTACTCATCTCATTGAAGTCTATAAACTCTGAATAGCAGGGAGAAGATGAAGAGGGAATGATTTGTTCCTTATGTCTCCTAACATAAGAATGAGGAGGTATCTAATGAGGCAGCAAGTTATTCAATAAAAGGAAGTACCTTGTCATATGACAGATAATTAAATTGTAGAACTCATTTCTGCAAGACAATATAGTGGCCAACTGTGAAAATGAAATTAAAGGGTTTGGACAAATTCATGGCAAAAAAAGTAGTCCATCAGGGTTTTTAAACGTAATGTTTGGGTAGTATCTGATCCATGAAGCCCCCTGGCTCAATAATAGTCAGAAACAGGGAGAGCATATCAAAGAAAGGATTCCTGTTATTGCGTACTGTCTTGCACTCTTTTCAGAGCAGCTGCAAGGGGTCAAGGTAGTCACATTCTTAGCTGTTTTTCATCTTGAACCAGAAGACAGAAGCATCCATTCTGCCTTTATTTAGAAGCAGAAGTAAAGAGCAGTTTCCTTCCCAGGAGAGAGGCTGAATACTTACTCTTTTTAAGTATTTGGTCAACATTTTCAGGTTTCCCATTGTTTCTTTTAATTACTTTTAACTGATAGCATAACACTATTGTCAGAATGTCCTATTTTGATCCTCTCAAAATGCAAGCTGTGGTTTCTGCTCAAAACTGCATTCTGCCTTGAAATAGTAATTGGTCAAATTGGAGTCTTTTAGATTTCAGGGTTTTTGCTGTGCTTTACGGTAGGAAGCTATTTTTGTCCTCTGAAGATAAAGGTGTTTTTGTTGACATATGTGAGCTAACCACCCAAAAAACAGTTTGTGAGACAAAAGGGAATGAGAAAAAGGATTTGAAAGAATCTAGAAATGCATTTACAGTATAAATTGAAAAAATGCTTGCACATACACACAGATAAATAATGAATTGTTCCTTACACACTGACTTGTACTCATAAATGAAGTTAAACAGAAAAGCTAATAACTTCTTTGAACTTGCTCATTTGTTAGCTTTAGCTGGGGTGTTACTGCTTTGTATCTTTTTCTGTTCCCTCTACACCATATCAAGCGAAGAAACTTCTAAGTCCTCAATTGCTAGGTGGAAGTCAGCCTGGTGTCTGCAGATCTCAGAGGACTATTTGGCACAGAGGGAAGGGAGAATGTGCGGATGCGTGCTTGCACAGATATTTTCAGTTAATCCCTTCCTAATTGGGTTACTGCTGAGCTCAGTACTGCCAGCATTGTTGTGAGTTTCAGAACATTTGCACTTTTCCTCTGGGAGCATGTTATTAGGTGATAATCTCAAGGTTTTTCTTAATTTAAAAAGCGTTAAGGAAAAAAATTATAAAGGGAACAAAGTGCATCCTAAAAGCCCTCAAAAGAGACGACTGTTAAGCTTTTATGTTTGACTCATGAGTTTTGAATCTTTAGTAGTATTTGACATTTGCAACCCAATAGAATAACCTCTTTCTTTGAATAGCTAGAAATCAAAACTGAAATTTTCATATAACAGATATTTAAGACCAAGTTCTGGAAATGCCAATGCTTTCTTAGGCATAATTTAGCTTTATACAGATTGTACTACTTATCTTCCATGCTTTCATTAAGGTATCTACTGGCTCCTCTGAGAAAGGCAAAGCAGTGATTACTGGCATGGGAATTTTCTAGCTATTGTTTTCTTTGTCTCAGTAGTTCAGACCCAAAAACTCATTTTTAATGAACAAATTCTTCTGATGCTTCTCCCATTACAGTTTGGTGCACAGAGAACATAGATTTTTAAACTCCTCATTTTTGTAAATGACAGCGGTTTAGTATTTGGCTAAGATACTCCATAGGAAAGGATTACTGCAAATTAAGTAGAGAATCTAAATGGAAAATTTATCCTGGCAAGTCTTAGCATGTAAATGAAAACAGTCAATTTTGTTTTGGCTTTATGATGAAAGGCAGCAACAGTTTGAATGTCTCCACAGCTGTAGACTGAAGTCAGAGATTCTGCATTGTGAAAGAAAAGTTTTTCCCCAGTTCTCATATTTTCTTCAAATATGAATATTTTGTTGAGATTTGTGCATAGGTATGAAGAAAGTGGAAAATACACTGACATGTAGTAGAGGATTTCTTTTGGCTTGCTTGAGTAGCTTCTTGGTGAAATAGTATCACTTTTTTTAACACAGTTTGCTCGGTTATTTGTTCCTACCACTTGCATCAAAAGAGCACGCTAGAATCTTTTTCCTTGCATGTTTAGAAACCTGAATCCTCTCGAGGGTAGGAAGGCCCTCCAGAGGGGTCTGGACAGACTAGATTGATGGGCCAAGGCCAATTGTAGGAGTTTCAACAAGGCTAAGTGCTGGGTCCTGCACTTTGGTCACAACAACCCCATGCAACGCTACAGGTTTGGGGAAGCGTGGCTGGAAAGCTGCCCAGTGGAAAAGAACCTGGGGGCTTTCGTCAACAGCCAGCTGAACATGAGCCAGCAGTGTGCCCATGTGGCCAAGAAGGCCAATGGTATCCTGGCTTCTATCAGGAATAGTGTGGCCAGCAGGAGTTAGGGAGGTGATCGTGCCCCTGTACTCAGCTCTGGTGAGGCTGCACCTGGAGTACTGTGTTCAGTTTTGGGCCCCTCACTACAAGAAGGACACTGAGGTACTGGAGCATGTCCAGAGAAGAGCAACTAGGCTGGTGAGCGGTCTAGAGCACAAGTCTTACAAGGAGCGGCTGAGGGAGCTTGGGCTGTTTAGTCTGCAGGAGAGGAGGCTGAGGGGAGACCTTACTGCTCTCTACAACTACCTGAAAGGAGGTTGTAGTGAGGCGGGTGTTTTGGTCTCTTCTCCCAAGTAACTAACGACAGGACAAGAGGCAATGGCCTCAGGTTGCATCAGGGGAGGTTTAGATTGGATATTAGGAAGAATTTCTTTACTGAAACAGTTGTGAAGCATTGGAACATGTTGCCTAGGGAAGGAGTTGAGTCACCATCCCTGGAGACGTTCAAAAAACGTGTAGATGTGGCACTTCGGGGTCTGGTTTAGCAGGCATGGTGGTGATGGGTTGACGCTTGGACTTGATTATCTTAGAGGTCTTTTCCAACCTTAATGATTCTGTGATAAACCACAGTCTTTTCTGTGTAGTTAATGGAAAGCACCAGAAGAGGATAATTCATATCCAGTATGTAGGACCCCAATTTAATTGTTCTGGGTTTGATTATTTGTGTTCCCACTGATTAAATAAGTAGGCTGTTTTTTTAGGTTTTCAGTGTAAATCCTTTTGTTCTAGCCCAAATGTATTCATGGCCATTTTGTGGAATTATGGAAAGCAGAACATGGTTTCATCAGACAAGATTTCTTTTTTTAGATTGGAGTCATAGAATAGTTTGGGTTGGACAGGACCTTTAAAGGTCACTTAGTCCAGCCCCCCTGCAATGAGCTGAGACATCTCCCACTAGATCAGAAAACAAAGAAAATAAAAGGAAGAAATGGCAGGATTTAAACTTGGGAAATGTGATAGTTTTTCACCCACGTACGCTTAAATAAAGCAGTGAAAATACTATCATAAGACACTGCTAATGCCTGTTCATTGTTTTAGATTAATAAAAAGGTAGTAAGGTATGAATCAAAAGTTATTGACAGGGAGTTCTGCCAATGAGGAAATTGTTTGGGTTGTTGCTGGTAATTTGGGGGATTTGTCCAGGGGACAGCACTGGGACAGTGTGAGGAAATCTTTTAATTCAGAACACGGCCTGAAAAGGTATCCACTGATTAAATTTGTTGATGACACAATGTTAAGAGGTGTTGTGAATACAAAGATGAATTGGAAAATTATCTGTGAAAAACCAGATGAGTTGAAGACTGGAGCAGTGCACTGGCGTTTAGTTACACATAATGCGAGTTTTGTGTACTGGAGGACCAATAGTAACTTATGCTATAAGCTGGATAGATGAACTGGAGGTATCAGGTGAAGATGATCAGGATGTTTAACTGATCATGTGGTGGTATCCCACTGATGTAATGCAGCAAAGATGACTGCACTTTTGAGGGCAATCAATGAGTTAAAAACAGGAATGTTTTAATGTTGCAATGCTAGCCACTGGTGTAACTTAATCTGTTGTTCTCTAGATAATTTTGATCTTCCATGTTAATGAAAAATAGTCATATTAGTAGTAATGCAGAGAAGAGTGGAAGAAAAGACAACTGGCCTTACAAACCCCTGCTTGTATATAATGTAGACAGGATAAAGTTGACATAGAAACATGAGCAACATGAATGTGAGCAATTTTTTTTTTTTAATAATCAATCAACCCAAACAAAAACTTGCTTGTTGGATAAAGATGATCAATCTGCCTCAAGAGATTAAAATCCAAGACTCTAACCAAAGTAATATGTGTGAAGCTGAAGTTCTAACAGATGTTTCTGGTGAAGGGTGGAGACTGATTCCATGTGTGCTCTTATTTCATCTGTTGAAGATCTGATTCTGACTTTGAATGTAAGCACAGACTCCTTCAAATAAGAGATGTGCTAATGTTTATTTAATTACTTATAGCAGAATCTCATCCTTTCATTGCTACTGACTTAGAAAGATGAGGAGCTATTAGAGACAGTCCAGCAGAGGGCTACGAGGATGATGAGGGGACTGGAGCATCTCTCCTACGAGGAGAGGCTGAGGGAGCTCGGCTTGTTTAGCCTGAAGAAGAGAAGGCTGAGAGGGGACCTTATAAATGCTTATAAATATCTTAAGGGTGGGTGTCAGGAGGATGGGACCAGACTCTTTTCAGTGGTGCCCAGCGATATGACAAGGGGCAATGGGCACAGACTGAAGCATAGGAAGTTCCGTCTGAACATGAGGAAGAACTTCTTCACTTTGAGGGTGACGGAGCACTGGAACAGGCTGCCCAGGGAGGTTGTGGAGTCTCCTTCTCTGGAGATATTCAAAACCCGCCTGGACAAGGTCCTGTGCAGCCTGTTCTAGGTGACCCTGCTTCGGCAGGGGGATTGGGCTGGATGATCCACAGAGGTCCCTTCCAACCCCTACCATTCTGTGATACTGTTACAAAATTACCAGAAATTTGGTAAATACTGTTTTTCTGGAGTACTTACTGCCCTAGTATAACTTCATAACAACTTCCAGGAATTCCTCTAATACAGTAATAATACTGGTAGGACTCATAGTCCAGAAAAGATACCACTGGAGGAATTAAGCACCTACAACTCCAGCACATATATATGTTATAAGTCCAGGTACAGTGATAAGAGTACTTCTGGTTGGCAGTAAAATGAAGATTTGTCCTTCAAACTGTTCAAGGGAGTCGCATAGACACAACAAAAAAGGAGTTGAATGCTTAATTACTGCTGTAAGAAACTGCATATCTGGCACTAAAGACTCCCAAATTATTAAATGACTTCAGCTGACATTAATCATCCCTGCTAGACTGTGACAATCATTATAACTAGAGTCTTGGTCCCTCTAGGGGTTTTCTCTAATTTCATTGCTGACTATTTATGGGACCAGTGAGGAAAAGACTGTCTGCTTCAGGGGGAATAACAAAACCTTAGTTTTCACACATTGGCTTGAATACTTCTGCATGGAGCGTGCATATATTTCTTTCTCTCAACTGTTATTTTGAAAAGTATTTTTAAATGTTTTTAGTTTCAAATCCTGACATACGGAAACTCAAATAATTGAGTCACAACAATATGTCTCTTCATACTGGTAATGGTTTTGTGCGATTTCAGTAAAATCAACCTCTGCTGGGATTGGTTTAGGTATCTTTGAAATGTGGGCATTTTCAGAAAGCTTCCTCTAATGTAAGGCTGTTGTGAAGATATGTCAAGGGTTGGTATATACAAAGGGATGCTCTGGTTGGCTGACAGGGTTTAAAAGTAAAGAAAACCTTATAGCATCATTAATTTCTCTTCCTATTTTCCCCTCTGCTGCCTTGTGTGTAATGGAGCCCACTATCTATCAACCCTTGTAGTCCTATTTATAGAAGACTTATTCCATGGAAATACTTTGGCTGCTGTCTTCTGGTCTACTTCCACAGCATTGATTGAGTTTTTCTATGTTTAGACAGATCTTCGAAATATTTGCTAAATAGAATCAATTTTCACTTACTACTAATAATGATTTGGGAAAATCTTGGCCTGAATAATTGATTGTCTTTTTTTCTACTATGAAACCATAGACTGCAGAAAATCAGTTATTGACTGCAAAGGAGAAAGAGATGCATGTCTTTGTGATGAGTTACTGAAACTGCAAGCTAAAGGTGAAAAACAATATGCAGTTGTTCTTTGAACAAGAGGTATGCTTTTGTCAGTTAAAGAGGTTTTTGTTATAACATTTTTCTCCAGCAAAAGTATGGCTGATTCCTAAGATCATGAAAAGTGGACTTTGACTCAAAAGATTACTTAAGAATTGAATAAACAGAGGTGCAGGTAATGTGGGGGAAGTTCTGTGAACTCCAGTTCCTTGCTGTGGTAGTTGCTTGCTCAGCTGTCTTCCCGAGGAATAGTGTTTGCATTTGTCTGAAGCCATGACATCTGTGTGTATTTCCACCAAAGAATTTCTCTGAGAATGAGCCTTTTCATCAGGGAGTAGTTGGACTCACTAGTACTGAGATGACTGCTCGGGAGTAGGGTCCCTATATGCCCCTTGCAGGCCAGATTACTGGACCTGCGGTCATATCTGTGAGCTTTGCTGGGACACTGGGGACCAGGAGCAAACCCCTTGTTAGTCACTGACATTCCCCCCGTCTAGACCTGTGTGGGCTGGGGATGAAAGCAACAGGCACGGCGGGTTTGCTCCCGGAGAGACGCTCTGCTGTTTTGTCCTGTGCTGAGATTTTTCCTGCGACCTGCACTGCTTTCTCAGGGTACCCTCCTCTTCTGGAGTTGAGCACTTTGAACATCAGCATGTGGCAGCTGGAGCTAACCTGATCAACGAATCTTGATGAAGCAGAAGATCTCAAGTGCTCTCTTGACTGAATGAAGACCTTTTGACTACCTTGTAATACCCCAAATTTTTACTTTTTGTATAAAATTGCATTAATTTCCCACTGAAAGCAAAGAAAGCATTAGCTGCCTGTGAGTTCGTGTTGGTAAAAGAAGAATTTTAAAGAAATACCTACTCCTGTGTTACTTTCAATGCATCTAAATTGAAATAATACTGAGTAGGAAGTGCCAAGGATTTTAAGTCATCAGTGATAGATTGGGATGTTTATTCAAATCTAAATCTTTTGCCAAATTCAGTTTAGTTTTATGCCATGATAAAGGCCAAATGAATCACCGAGGGTTGCACTGTGCATAGTGGTTTCATTATAGAAACTCATGTAAATGTCTCAGTCTGTGGACAGTTATTAATGCTGCTATAATGTAGAGGTCTGCATCGTGTAATGCAACAGATGCCTAATGGATGGTGTAGTAATCGAAACTCTCCAAGGGCTAGTTTGGATCTTATTCTCGTTTGTTTTGATTTTCATTAGGAAGCTGATTGTATGCGTGTGTGTCAGCATTGTGAAACTGTTGTAAATCTCATGTGGGAAAAGCAGCAAATACACCTTTTTAGAAAAGTAATATGCAAGGACAGGAATTTTTCATGTGGTAGAGTATTTTACATCTTCTGAAAATGTTTTTTTTGGGGGGCAACATTGATCAGCCTAATTAAGGAGAATAAAATGCCTGGCGTGACAGGAGTGAGTTCATGCCTCTGTAAGCCTTATTTTTAACTAAGTTAGTTCTGATAATTGATTTAGAATTTTTCTTTAGTATCTGAAGGATACGAGAGGAAGATTAAGATGTCTGCTGTTATAATGGACAATAACTCTATTAAATCATCGAAGAAGACTTACCAGACTTGTTTGCCTGGAAATTCTTACCACCCACATATTTTTTTTAATTAAAATGTCTTCACTTCTTTACCTGAAATACAAAATTAATAACTGGCAATTCACATCAAGTTAATTCATTTTGCCCTCTTTACGTATGTATTCCTTCTCTATGAACAGAAAGAAAATAAGCAATTGGATGGAATCTTTTCTAATCAGTTGAGCTGATAATTTAATATTTGTAATTTTCTTGTAATATTCTTGCAATTACTGGAGTTTGTAGCGGATGGAAACTACTGCTGGACTGCCTGAGAGATTCAAGTAGACACAGGTGGCGAGTAGGTGAAGCGAGCTGCCTGCCCTTCTGCTTGTTTGTTATCAGTGAACTGGCTCTGGCCTTAACTTGAGCAATGGTAGAAGCTGAGTCTCCTTCACTGCACTTCTGACAGGAGGGGGTGGCTTTGTATTTTTAGGAAGAAACTTTATGCAGCCATCTTGTCTTCCACATGCCCATGTTTTTTGAGAGAACTGAGCACTTGCACAGCAGTGAAATATGCCAGAAATCCTCTGTGAAAGGAGGGGAATTAGTAAGAGGCATAGCACACTGCTCAGCTCATTCATATTGCCTTCAGTAGATTCCTGCTGGTCTTGTGTGTATTCTTTAGTGTATAATTTATTCAGGAACTCATTTCTGGTACTGTATTTGTGATGCCATATGTAAATTGCTCACTATATTTATACCTCAAAAGATTTTGATATGCTGAAGGCTCTCATTCTAAGGCTTCCAGTTCTTAGCATGACATAGAGCCAGATCACAGTAATATTTTCTTGGAGAGTAAATTAGATAATTTCATAAGAATAAATTTCTGTTTAAAAACTTGTATTTCTTTAGCCAAATATTTGAGGGGGTGGAGAAGTTAAGCATTTTATACCTGAGCATTTGGTGGTTTTCCCTAGATTCTATTTCTCAGAGAACCAATAAATCTTTAATTTATAATATATTTCAAACAGGACAACTTTCTTAGTTATATGGACAATATATATGTTGATTGCTGCTAGTTTCAATTTCTAATCGCATTCTTACCAGCTAATTTTAAAAGGAACATCACGTGAGTAAAATAGCTCCCATTCATGTTCACTGGAAGTATTTTTTAAGTGCCAAAACCCTATGTCTACATATTGTTTTTTTCTCCAGAAATGAGAAATTCTACTTAGAGTTGGTGAATTATTTTCTCGAAAATTAAACTGCTATTATGTTTTTGTATAGTGAACTAGCTCTTCATTCATTGGTAATGCTAGACTGTCACAAATACAAGTTGTTTAATAAATGAATGGTAGAAGTGACAAGGCAAATAATTTACAGTCAAATAAGCTGTTATTTGTATTTTTGCAGAGATGGTTTTGTATAGGTTGAAATTTGACACATTCATATGCAACACACTGATTTCACAAAAAGAACAATTTCTCTTCATGTCTTCATCATCAAAAGAATGATGGTCGTAGTGCACATTTGCCGAGATTTTGGTAACGTTCTTTTTAATTGCCTTATAAGATGCTGCTTTACAAAAGATCATATCTTTCAAATGGCATTTTCCGCTGCATTTCATTTGCTAATTGCTTCTGTGTGCATACTCATGATCTTTAAAATGCAGTTTTTTCTGTAATAAACATTTCTACAGTAGTTCATATGAATGTAGTGCAAGGAGAGCAAGATGACAGCAAATGTCATCGAAAACATTGCTGCCTTTTTTGTAATCAAAGTATTTTCAATGTGTGGTATGTTTAACGGGCATTGGTAAAAATCTTTGCATAAAATGCAGAATGCAAAATGACGTGGGAAAATGTCTCTTACTTTGAGTCATTAAGTGCAGATTAGAAGTGGAGCATAGAGAGAAAAAACTGAGCTGGGCAGTCGTCTGAACAGTGTAACCTGGCTTTGAAATCAGCCCTGTCTTGAGCAGCTGACCTGCAGAGCTCCTTTCCGCCGTAAGTAATTGTGCCGTTCTATGAAAGCTGAAGGTATGTTTGCTTCTCCCAAGCACCGCAAGTGCTGTCCCTATTGTAATTCTACTAATGAAACTGCTTGATAAACCTGTATCAAACCGATTAGTGAGTGAATAATGCTGGTCACCCAGCTAGGTTTTAGCACTGGTTAACTGAATTCTTCAGGAGGAATTTATGTGGAAGGCAGTTCTACATGTGCTGTGCGTGGGGTTTTGTTTTAGTAGTGCATTGACTTGGGCAAAGAGGATACCTGGTCCTCTTAGTATAACTTCCATGCAATTCTGCATCCTAGCAGGCAGTTGCTGTAAACCCAACTCGGTAGCAGGAATGAAGAAACTGAAAAACAGGGTACATAAATACACAAAGCAGCTTGGATTTTGTTTCATCAAAATAAACATAAAGCAGAAAGTTGCTTGCACAATTATTTTTAGTCTGTTCACTACTGCCATTTTTACCATTAAAATCCTTCTTGTAGAAAGTGAGTGTTATATCCAAATGTTTATCCACACTTTTTCAATAACACCTTCAGAGATGTTTCTACAAATCGAAGGGTAGTCAATCAGGTATTTTTGTGGTGGTTCACCACCAGCGATTTGAAGCATCACAGTTACAAAATTTGGGGGTTTAGTCTGGGGTTTTCTTTGGTTTTTTTTTTTTGTTTTTTTTTTTTTCCGAACTACTTTCCCCTCCTCCCAGTGGACATGATACCATCACTTTATCTCTTTGGATGTATATAGGCAACCTTACCAACAAAGGTTTTTAAATTCTGTTGTAGAGAGAAAGGTGAGCTTCAAAGTGGAAAGAACTGTGGATACTGCTGTTATTTTAAAATAATGACTTGGACAAGTTGACATTTTAACCTTTTATTTCTAGTCAAAACACTGAATGAAATATGAGAATAACTGTCTCTTGCTGCTCATTAATAGAAAAGTTCGCAAGGTTGTTTATCTGAAACATTCTTCTTGCTAAATGGAAGAAAAACATGGCTATTTATGATGAGAAAATGTGATTTTCAACCATAATCCTCTTCTGGCCGTCATGTGAGTGCCCATCTGAACTCGTGTTTTACACATAGTTGCGGTAAAAGTAAAGCTGGTCTTGCCAAGGGTATGTCTCTTATCCCAGTAGTCTACTGCTTGCCACAAAATAGACTGAAATAGTGCACTGGTTTGACTCTTCTCCCAACACTTGACAACTTGTTTTCCTAGTCTGCTGTCTGGAGACTGATTTCTGTTTGTATTTCGATGTTGCTTCTTTGCAAACAGTACATGCAGTCTAGCAGATATATTGTAAATAAATAATCCTCCAGGCAACGATTGATATCTGTTCAAGATGTCAGTCATGATCAGTTCAAAGTCTTCAGATCAAATGTCAGCTTAAAGGTGTTCAAAATAACAGTCAAAGAATACATCAGCAAGAATAATAAGACTTCACACATAGATTTTGTTCATAAATATATTTTCAGAGTTGTACCATGACCAGACATGAGACTCTGGCTTACTGTCTGTAGACATAAATTTAAAAGCGATTCTGTCCCTGAAAGTAGCCTTCCTAGCTTTATGAGAAATTTTTTCCCTGCAAAAGAATTAAAAGACATTTTTGTTGCCTTCGAAGTCTAAAAAGGTAAGAAGTAGCCATAGATGTAATCAACCCCTATTGCAATTAGGGCTTAAAGATAGTGGTCAAAAACTGAAACTGGGTGCGCAGAGGAAGTGTGTAGCAAGACACTGTCCTGTTGATGAAAGAAATTTAAAAATACTAAAGCTGAAATCTTTCTGTACCTCCTCAATACACAGTGTAGTGTTAGGTGTTAGGCCTAATATCACTTGAAGTCCAAGTGCTTCATGGTACTTCAAAGCCGGAGCTCAAGAAGGATGTGCACAAATACTTGTGGATCTTTTATTTCTGTTGTCCTTGCACAACAATGTCAGGCAAGAAAGTTGTGTGGCTAAGAGTAATCAATTGCATATGCTGAATAACCCAAGGATATTAATCCACATTAACTGTCTTGAAACAGATTTGCATGAAAATATAGTGTGTCTATGAATTCTTATCTGAGCCTGATTGGAAGGTTTTTATGGTTGTGTTCTGACTCTTTGATATTAGATCCATTCTGTGACATCTCAGGGTGTTACATTTTGTGTTTCCTGATTTAAATGATTTTTTTAAGTGGAATCACTAACTCGCCTAGAAAAGAGCTACCTCCTCAGCTAACTTAGACTGCTTCAGAAATGGCGAGGATGTTTCTCTTGGCTCCTAAACTGACAGGATTTGTTTTTACAGCAGAGTAGAGGGGAATCCTCTCTCCCAAAGGGCCAGTCTGGTGTGTTGGGCCTGGTCACCCTCCTGCTGCAGCACTGTGGTTGCTTGTGGGCTGGGTGAAGGTGAACCCACAGTGCTCTGCAAGGCATAGCTTGTCTTCCTCCAGTGGGGAGTGCTGTCATTAGCAAAAGACGTGCAGTAGAGTACAAAGCTGGCTGGCTCGCTTGACACAACCACAGACCTTACTGCTGAGACCTGGGGCTGCTTCCAGCCCAGGTGAGAGACAAATTGTGTTGATATGTATTGGAAAGGTCAGCTTTTGAGCTTTTGCTGTTCCTCCCACCATGCCTCACTCCCCCATCTTTGGGTGCTTGTTGGCTGGAGGTGCCTGTGTTTGATGTTTCAGAAACATTGATTGTTAGATGCTAGTGTGGAGAGAGAATAAGCAATGAAAGCCTAAGCTTATGCTGCTCTGTTTTATGACTTATTAGCTATGTGGCATAAGCTGCTCTAGATGTCTGCCCTGTCTCATTCCCTCTGCTTTAAAATATGATTATTTTCTGAAGTGCTGGTTGAAAAGATGCTTGTAGATACATGCTAAGAGCAATGAAAGGTTGGATCTGTTAATGAAAGCTGTTTTGAAATCCAGCCTCTCCTGCAGAATTTTTTTCTGTCGAAGAAAACAGCAGTTTTCTAGTGGGACGATCAATGCTGCCACAAAAGGCCTAACAGAAGCAGTGTGAATTTTATGAAGAAGACAAGACATGTGACTGAAATGTTGATTTGCTCCTTTCCAAGATGATTTGCTGCTTGTGGGTGACCCAGTAACCCATCGCACTTCTAAAACCTTTATGATCTGTAGCTCTTTTTGTTTTGGTGCAGTATGTAATACAGAGACAAGCCTCATTTGAGAAGAGTGGAATAAGTCTCTGTAGTACTGGAATTAGATGTAGGACTGTCCATAGGGTGAAAACAACCTTTTCTCTAGGTGGCAACCGACTCTTAGAAGATATTGAATGCTCATAGAGAAAGCTTGAACAAAAATAAGAGCAAATATATAACATATGTTGAAGTTTCTACAACTTCCTTTTTAATAATTCACTATAGTTAATATTTTCTGGAGTAAAGAATTAGGCAGTGCTTATTAGATAGGTGTGATTCATAGTTCAGAAAAAAGAAGCTGCATATTACCTGTTCAGATGTAAGACGTTCTTTCTTTTGCATGAGATGCATAAGTTCTTTTTAGATTTTAAGAAGAAAATAGAGTAAAATATTGTAATTATTGAAATTGTAGCTTCTGTTTAAGGTCATGACACACCTCTGAAATAGTGAGCATGCTTTTCCTGCCTCTGCCCTGCTTGTGGGGCGGTGTTAATCTAACATTTTTAAAACATGCAAAATACCAGAGGAAACACCTGTCTGGCACTGATGGCACTAATGAAAGAGAAAACTAGGCATACTGTCAGAGTCAGTATTGCTGAACAAATGGGCCTGGAAGACGGAAAGACTTTCCTTCTAAGCTGTTGTACAGGGTATTCAGGACTCTGCTGGATCGATGGACTTTACGATGGGGCGCATGTATGAAGGAGTTCAATGTGGGAAACAAATTGATGGAGAGAAATGGGGAGCCAGATCTAAAGGTTGAGAGGAAGGAAGAAATCAGCTGAACAGGGAACAACACCGTGCTAAATAGCATTAATACTTTCCCATGAAGTAGACAACCACTGAATAAATACTGCATTAATCAGGAAATATCAGGTACATGATGTGTTGAGGACAGTGTTTCAAATTTGGGAGCCTCATATTTGTATTTTTGAGATTCTATGGATTAAGAATATTTCATAACCAAAATATGTGGCTATAATAATATACCGATGCCAATCCCTCATTGGAATATATGCGAGGATCTAAAATAGAAGAAATAATTTGTTTTTAAAAAGAAAGTAGGAGGAGAAACAGCAAAAATATAAATCCTTATGTTTAATACATAAAGCATTTATAAATGGACAAAAAACTGAACAGTTCTAATGCTGTGTTCATTTAGGTGCATGCTCACATGTGTGGAAGATGAATTTTGGGGGTGGCACATTGTAAGTAGCTTATGAGCTTCCGAAGATATCACATTTCAAACAATACATATTCTGTGGAAAAATCTTCTAAAGCAGAAAATATTTTCTGTATCACTGGTGGTGGAGACTATTTGATGTTCTGAAAGAGGTCTTTTTAATATTATTCATAAGCTCACGCACAGAGTTTTCACAGTGACAAGGAACAATTGTTTCTATTCACTTTTTCCAGATTGATATTAAATACATTAGGAGCATTAAAAATGTTCTTTTTTTCCTTCTCTTCTGCAATGCCGGCTCTGTTTTGCAAGTGTTGTGTTCCTGCTCTGCCTCTTGACTTTGCTTGACCCCTGGTATGACTGTCTGGGGCTGCCACTGCAGATGCTTGTTGCCTTCGCTCTACATCTTCCATTAGCAGTAATAGTTTTCCCTCTTTGTTGACAAAGTAATTATAACTGCAAATGGCATTCCCCTCAATTAGTGATATATAGGAATGCAAAATATTCATTCTTAATGGTTTAGTTAACTTTAGCAACTGTTTCGCTATAGACATCACTCAGTAGCGTCATTCAACTCCTCACAACTGTTGTTAACTTTCCTGCCCTCTGCCAGCCTGCTCTGAAGGCAGGAGAGGGTGTCTGCAGCTGGGCAGGGGTGCGCGGGGCTTGCAGTCCCCTATACCCTGGTGTGAAAGTACCCAAGTGCTGGTGGGGCAAGAAAGGGGCCAACCCAGAGCTTAGCTCTGGTCATATTAAGTTTGATCATATTCAAAGTGAAAAAAAGAGGAAGCTATTTCTTTTTGATTTTAAGGTGCTGTAATTAACATCTTTCCCAATCCCTAAAACCATAGCTGTTTTTGTATGATCATGCTTTGTGCAGTTTTGACTTTTACTGAAACTGTATATTTCAGCAAGCAGCTAATATGTGCGGAGTATACAAATTACTTGATACCTGATTTTTGTCTTGGTTTTTGTGAATCACTGTTGTAAATCTCTTGTAAATTCATACATTTCTTACAAATGCTGATGTATGATCAGTTGATTTGACAGTGGGCTTATGGCATTGGCAAATTCACTCCTTCTAATCAGGCTATATAGCAAATTTTTCCAGTAATAAGTGTAATAAACAACATACTAGAGCGGGGACATTTTTTTCTTTCTGTTTTCAATTATTTCAATAATTCATTTTTATAACCTCCTCCAACACAATAACTTGGTTTACAACAGTTTGCAGTGTAGCATTTTATAAAGGCTTGTATTTTTTAAGAAATCTTAACCAAGTAGAAAACAATAAAAAAACCCTCCTCTGCTACTTCTTGCCTTTCCTTTTCTGTTTCGGATTTCTTCCTTCTTCGTCCTTTGTCTTTAATCCATAAATCAGTATGCTAGCTATTTCTACTGCTTCATCTGTTTTAAGCATCTTCTGTGTTATTTCCATTTTGCTCATCTCTGTCTCTTAATTGTTAAGTGCACTGCCAGTACTTCAGAAAATAGGTTATTAATATGTGAAGAAGATGCTTTGCTTTGTACTTCTATGTTACACACAGAAGGTCTTTGAGATGTTAGTGCCCTATGTAACGCAGTTTTCATGTCAATAGTTTGGTTGTAGCGTATAGCTCACTAAATAATGAATGTAATTTGTTTTAAAACAGGAGAGTATGGATGACTTTTGAATGTGTTTTAAGTAATACACTACAATAAATAGACTTTTTAAAACTGTGTATATATATGTGTGTGTATGTGTGTATATGCATAAAAAAGGATGCCTAGACCAGGTGGTTAAGACTGAAGAATCTGAACTGACACTATCCTTATGATCTCCTTGTCTCTTTTTAAACTTACATTTTAGGCTTTTCAGTTGCAAAGAGCTTTACAAAATAAATCTTTATAAAAAATATTAAACATCACAGGTAGCTCTCCTTTGAATTGTTATATTTACTGATGTCCTCATAATGAGTATTAGTCAGGCGAGGAGGCTTACCTGTGAAAGCAGATGACTATTTTCTGTAGTCCTTGTTTAATTGGACAGCTTTGAAGTTGCTGCTGTTGCTTTTCTCTGCAATCAGTTTCAAAGAAAAATTTTTTCTGAAGGGGATTTGCATCACAAGATCATGCAGTACTGCAGGACTGATAAGAAAGCTCCCAGTGGTTCTCACAGTATTGTGAATGAATGTAGTACTGTAATAACTTTCAGCATGTGCAGACAGACTGCAGTTTTTTGCTCTTTTCAGTGGAAAATATAGATATGGAATTTATTAAAGAATAAATTGTTGGTAAGTCACTGTTGTGTTGGTCAAACTGAACAGAAATTGTTCTTATATGGCTGAGAACTATTAAGTGGAAATGTTTTCCTTTGAATTAAATTATAATCATCCTCTTTGCTTTGGTGTGTTCCCAAACTATACTGCTTCCAGCAGCGAGAGACAGATTCCTATGCCTAACTCTGCTATATCTCTTAAATCTGCAGTAATCAAAAGTGCAAAATATCTTTGTTGTATTCTGATTGGAGGGGTAAACCTTGAAAAACTCATTTGAGAAGTCGGTTACTTGATTACATGAGTAATTCCTTCTCCTCGTTTCAGTGCTGCTGTATTTCTGTCCTTAATTTCCAGCTGGAGTCGCTGGCTGATGGCTGGCTGATGCCTTGGGCTCCTGACAATTTTGTACTTTCCCTTCCCCATTATAACTCTTCTGTAAATATTAGATCACACTTCTTTTTCTGGATAAGTGGAACAATACTCACCAGAAATATTCTTGCTTTTAGTGATACTGGGCCCTTGGCTTGTGTTCAGTTGCATCTTTTCTTCCTATTAACTGATCTCACCCCATCTCCATTGTATCTTTCTTCCAGCAGCTCTAAGTGGTGAAGCTTTTAGCTGCTCTTTTAGCCCACACTTGGCAGATGGTGTTGCAAGCAATCACTGTAGGTGTGTTCAGTGCAGTCTTCCCAGTTTCGATCCAAACATGTCTTACATCATTAGTTTCTAAAAAGGCATTTGTATTCCAGCCTGGAGTCGATAATGTTTCCTAAATTCTGCAGAGTCTCCAGCATCATCAATCACTGTGGCTAAACAAGCAAAAGGGCAGCCAAGAAAATTCTGCTCAATGGACAATGCACATAACAATTGTATCGGGGCAAGTGAGACTTTAAAAAAATAAAGCCGTAAAGAGAAGCTGGTAAGAGGCAGATGTTTCTCATTTCATTAGTAATTTGGAGCTTAAGTGAATGAATTTCTATGTGCCACTTAATCATCTTTTTGCCCTTCTGTCAATGGCTATTTTTGTTGTCAGGAGACCATGCTTCCTGAACCTTCTCTCATTTGCTTAATTCTCAAATCTAGCTCAGATTTGATGTGTTGCATGGCCTACAGTATCCTCACCATACTAATGAGACCAAAAATTTGCCCACTGCTAGAATAAATTTGAAAATATTTTGAAGTTTGTAAATGTTAAATAACATGTTTTCCTTTGCTTCAAATATTTCCGTGTTTTTTCAATTGTAGTTTATTATGTTTTAGAGATTAATATTTTACAATTTTCACTTCCAAAAAGTACGACTGGTAAGTGAAAGGCCACAGCCACAGAAAATACTACATTACCTTTCTAAATCATAAAAAAAAGCCACTTCTAACAAGTACATTTAAAATAACTCTACTCTTTGCATACCAGAGTGTATTTCAAATTGAACTTTTTACTTTAGATAGTTATAAAACTTCTTGCTCCCCCAAATACACCTTTTCCTGTTGTTGTTTGAGTTTTTAAAGACCATGTGTTCAGTTACTTTGCAAAAATTTACTTCCCAACTTGAAGTATTAAGTCAAATATAGCATCTGGCATGGCTTTTTAAATTTTGTTCCAAATAGTTTTCAAAGACGAGTACAGTTACTTAAATAAAGTAAACACAAGTGTAATTTGAAAGATTATTTCTTTTGTTTATTAGGTTTAATGTTTCTCATACTCTTCCAGTCATTCTTCACTCTAGAGAATTTCTGCAGAGATTTCCAGTAAGAACTTCCCTCTTCCAGTGTGTCTGGCAGCTTCTGTTTTCTCAGAGGGGGGTGCTTGCTGGAGGCTGCTCAAAGTGATTATTGTAAGAAAATAATTTTTTCCATCTCTCATGAGAATAACCCATCACCTGTGCTTTCTCATAGTATGAGTCAGCCTTTGTCCCTCCTTCTCTCTTGTTAGAAATGGTGGGAATTGGTGGCTGCTTCAGACAGGACATTTCTGTCTGATTAACAGAATGGAATTGGATTGGGTATGTTTTGGTAGTTTAAGCCTTGAAAGGAAAGCTTTGGAAATGATGATTACAGGTATCACATATCTCAAAATGAGAAAATTTTAGCTGTGTTGTGAGATATGGTTAAAACTGCATCCAAAACAAGTTGGTTTGATCCAAATGTAGAGATAAGGGCACCTAAGAAAGTGCAGTGATGCTCTTCGGGAGAAGGCGATTAATAAAAATTTTAAGTGCAGTCTATGGCCATTAATAAAGAACTGTTCTTGATGTCATATGATATACTTTCTATGTGTGTAATGCTTAATTTGGATTGGTTTTAGTATCTTTATTGTACACTTTAAATTATGTGAATTTTCCTCAATAACTTTAGTAAAGAAAAGACCAAGTGAGGAGCTTCTGTTAATAAGACAACCTAAAGCTACAGCTTATGGTCTTCTAGTATTCAGCGTGTTACTGGCATTAGCCAAATAGGTGCAGATACCCCTTTGTGATTTACTAAAATTCTGTCTGTTACTGAAAATAGTCTCATTAACTGGTGCTATGGGGAGAGAGCTATGAACATAGTGAAGCCTGCTGCAAGTAATTTTGAAGGAACAATTTGTATTCTTTCATTTCTTTCTTTCATTTATTATGAAACCTTAGTATATACAGATGCGAGTGCTACACTTGCCAAAAATTGAAAAACAGTTGTTAAATACAAGATGCTGTGGAGAAGGGAAGACTCCTTTCCCAACTAAAAACATATGACCACCACCCCACACTCCTCCCACCCACTTAATCATTTGAACTGTGATTTCAAGAGCCATTTTGGAGGTTCTTGCTTCTGTATCGGTATAAGACCAGGTCTCAAGTTAGTAATAATTCTAAACAAGGACCAAATAATGAAAATGACATCAAGACAATGCAATTTACAAAAAAAAATAAAATGTTTGGCATGATTAATTCAAATACAATTTTTGTGTTTCGGATTGCACAATCATGCAACCTTTTGAAATTAGGAGTGTCTTCTATATTTGAGGTTTATAAATTAAAATATCAAGCAACTTATAGCAATGAAAAATTGTGTATTCAAAATGCATCTTTGCTGCAAGTGTAATCAATAGGACCGATACCCATCTATTCTGACTGCACTAAAATGTGCATAAATGCAGTAATGATTATTAGCATTTTTAAACAGAAGAAAATAAGCTTGAGATGTTCAGAGACATACTTACAAGCTCTTATAATGACAAGTGTACCTTTCAGTGACCACTTACATCAGCTGCTGATACTACTCCATGTCAGTATATGCTGCTTCCCATTGATTGCTAATGTGCCTTAAAGGATTTTTTTTTTCTTTTCAGAGGAGTAGAGTATAGTTATGGTACAGCTGATTGCAGACCATTTCTGCATCATATTCAATTATTCAATTTCAAATATTAAAGAATTTCTTTTTTTCTGAAATGAGCAATAAAACTTGATAGGGACACAGTAGTTTTAAAGGTTAAAAGTTCAACTGTTAGCTCCTGCAGCAAAAAGCTTTTATAATTTTTTCCATTATTTGTCTGGAAAATTGCACTGTTTCCACTTGTAATTTTTAAGTAAGTTTAATTGAACAATGCATAAAAGGTTAAAAAAAAAATAAAATTAAAATAGTTAAACTAACCTTAATCTGGTTAGGCTGTTAATTATCAGCTGGATTAACTTCAGCTAAAATAAGGTACCTTTAAGCAGAGACATGAGTAATAAAACCAGTGATGGCAAAGTCTCAGGAATCATTGAAAGGATTTTGCATAAAGAAGATGGTAATTTAACCTCAAGTGTTTTTTGGGATGTATCATCTAAAATGGATAAGGGATTTTGTAAGAGCTATCCCTTTAATCCTCTTCAGAATCTGTAGGTTGTTACAATAGATCCAACCCCTACCATTCTGTGATTCTGTTACTTTGTGAAAGTGTGTGTTTCTTGTTTAAAAATAGCATAATTACTCGATATTTTGTATATTCAAGGATGCCAGAATGGTAGGGGTTGGAAGGGACCTCTGTGGATCATCTAGTCGAAATCCTCTGCTGAAGCAGGGTCACCTAGAGCAGGCTGCACAGGACCTCGTCCGGGTGGTCCTTCTCCAGAGAAGGAGACTCCACAACCTCTCCAGGCAGCCTGTTCCAGTGCTCTGTCACCCTCAGAGTGAAGTTCTTCCTCATGTTCAGATGGAACCTCCTGTGCTTCAGTTTGTGCCCATTGCCCCTTGTCCTGTCACTGGACACCACTGAAAAGAGTCTGGCCCCATCCTCCTGACACCGACCCTTCAGATGTTTATAAGCATTTATAAGGTCCCCTCTCAGCCTTCTCTTCTTCAGGCTAAACAAGCCCAGCTCCCTCAGCCTTTCCTCATAGAACAGATGCTCCAGTCCCCTCATCATCCTCATAGCCCTCCGCTGGACTCTCTCCAGTAGCTCCTCATCTTTCTTGAACTGGGGAGCCCAGAACTGGACACAGTACTCTAGATGAGGCCTCCCTAGGGCGGTGTAGAGGGGAAGGAGAACTTCCCTTGACCTGCTGAACATTGTATGGAGATGAATCCTCACAACTTGCGCTAGTCACATGTCAAACAATATTGTGGTTTGTTTCTGCCTTTGATTCACTGCAGAAATTTGCTAGGTTGACTTACTTTTCAACAAGAATTAGCTTTTCAATTTGAAATACTGAAAGTCAGCCAGTGAGGTTAGTCCACAGATGATATCCAACAGTGATTATTTGGTCACTCTTATTATGAAGAATAAGAATAGCACAGATGCTATCAATACAATTATTTTGTTTATAGGTTGAAGGTCTGCCAGCTGAGTTTTATTTCTTTAATGTCTAACTGTTGGTGGATCTAATCTGCTTTTCCAGTCCTTGTGTTGCATACTCACTGCTGATACCTTAAAAATACCAAGTTGCATTTTTTGGGTGGTTTAACGTACCTACTTTTTGGTCATTAATTTACAATATCTCAGTTCCTGTAATGTAGCAATAAATGAGAAGTTTCTTGTTGCAATTGTCTCAGCAGCTTTTTCCACACAGGATCCCCATTTTTATTACAGCTGCCATTCTGTGGACTGTGTTTCAGGTGAATCTGTTAAAGATGAATAGCTTAGGCTGATTTTTATTTTTTTCTAAGTATGCTCATGCCTTGGTCTACATGGGCTTTCATTTAGAAAGCAGTATGAATTTTGCCTTTTTTGTGCATTTTTGAAATATTTTTTTTGCTGTTGCTGTTCCCATGGATTTTTGCAAGTGGTTATTTTGAGAGCCATTAAAAAAAAAAAAAATTAAAAAAAATCTTTGTGGTGTTTTAGACAAGGCCGGATGCTTATCTGGGCACCCAGAAATCAACACATGCTGATATGGGAAACCTGGTGTCCATTGACTGAAATTTATGCAGCTTGGGTGTGACATTTGGATGTTTTATTTTCATTGTGGCAGGACACTGCATATCAGTACAACCATCTTTTCCGTTCTGAAAAAGAGAAAGCAACAGTCAAAAGGGTCATGTACATTCAGTGTGTATTGAATTTTAACAAATTAACGGTCAGTACAATGTCATGCAATACTTGCAGAAGTGTCAAAATACAAAGTAAATGCAAGAGGAAATAGCAAAAAACCCTACAAAAATAGCTGTTTTCTAAGCATCAAGGTACTAAGTGTTTTGGTTTAATGTTTTTTTTTTTTTTCAGAGTATCATTGTTGAAATGTATAAATCTTAATGAACAACTTTCTTATTTGGTAAGTGTTGCTGGTCACTTCCCTTGGAGTCCTTTGTTCCTGATATTAGAAAAATCTTTTGGACCAATTTTTCTTCCTTTTATAAGTGTTCTACCATAACAGCCTCTTCAGACATACCGAAAATGTAGCAAATAAACCTAAATTTGGTACCTGAGCATTCATGAGCATCTTATTCCCTCACCTCCTTATTTAATAAAAGTAACAACAGTAGTAATTCTTCCACCCACAGAAGTCCAAGGACTTTGCATGTGGTAATTAACTGCGGTAGCCAAATTGTCCTTGTTTGATATAGCTAAGTCTTGAGGATCAGAGACTGACCTGAGATATCACAAGATCTCACACCAAAATCATGTCAAGCACTGAAAAGAAGCAGGTGTCATTCATACTTCTCTTTTCTCTTTCTTTTGTGCATACGTTCAGCTAGTGCCTCATTTAACTCTCTGCCAAACTGATGCAGCTTTGTGGCGTTTGGGGTTTTCTTTGGAAGAGGTGGAGATGTAAATTGTCAGATGTGCGTATCTGGTGGACTTTTATCCTGGTATCCTCATCCTCACCGACACCGACCTTTAGATTTGATTTGTAATTATAGACTAAAATGTTCCATAATGGCATGTTTTTCAGACATTACCAGTTTTTGCACAAGAAAGCAATATAAACGCTGTTTTTCTTTTCTTGACAACTGGAAGTGCTTTTTTTAATTATTATTACTACTTGAACTCGTCTGAGGTCAGTACAGCTTTTCTCCACTTCTTTGTTCTTTTAAGAGGTATTAAGAGGCAACAGGTAAAATGGGTATAAAATCTTCTGAAACAGCAAAACTTCCTTAAACCTGCTTCATAAAATAGTGATGGCCCTCTTTTTTCTAAAAAGGATTCTGGTTCTCATTTCATTCCCTTTAACAGTTTCACCAATAGTGTTATTTTAAGTAACAACAAATCCAAACTGATTTCAGATTTGCAAGTACTTGACTTGCCATTTTCTTCACTAACAAATTGGTGTGCTTAATGAGTGGGGGAAAAAAAGTTTTGACCTTTCATTGAGATCATCAAAGTGGTTGCTCTAAAAAAAAAAAATAAAAGCAGGGGATGCAGTGATTTCTGTTTAATGAAAGTAGCCCCTTTATGGGAGACTGACCTTTGGAGGCTTGCTAAGAACCGTCTTGCTTAGACTCAGCTGTAGGAAATGCAAGTATTAATTTCCAACCCTTTTTGCAGCAACTGTTTTAAACTCTAGTTTATGTAAGTTTAAAGGCTAGTTTATCGTTGTACAAAACTTGAGACATCAGATTTGCTTGAAGAAAAGGTGGCTGGAAGTTTGTAGGCGCTCAAAATAACAATGGTAATCGTGCTCCCTTTATTTGGGTTATGTTTTCCTGATGCTTATTTGCATGAATTGGGAAGGGAACACCCACATTTTGTGCAAGGCCACTTTGACAGCTCTCCAGAAGCTGGAAGAATTTCATAGTCGGGCAAGAGATTTTCTGCATGTTCTGAAGCCAAAACAATTTCTGAGTGGTGATAGTGAGAGTCTCTGTCCAGAGAAGATGTATTTAGTTCCTAAAACCTTCTGGCATGGATGTTAGCTCACTTTTAGTAGCAAGTACTTTTGGTCTTGGGGGGTGCCTGTGGCATGCCACTGAAGAGAAAGGTGTTTGCTGCCTTAGCATATAGTAGCAGTGTCTCGATAAAGAAGAGTCCTGTTGGTCTGCTTTAATGTAACTGGAGTACTGGCAGTCCAGGCTGAAATAGAGATGAGTGGTGGAAAAAGTCCTGTGCCTGCAGGACAAGAGGTTAAAGAAAACTTGTGTCACTAACAAAGGTTGAAAGGACATGAGCTGAACTCCCATCAGGGCTCAGGGAAGCCAAGTGGAAGTTTAACTTGAGACAAATTTATCGGGAGCCATGCATCACCAGGTCCACTGCTCACAGATCACCTTTGCTTCAAATGAGCTTGTCTGCAGACTAAACGAAACTTCATAAATTCCTTTTTTGGCAGCATTAAGAGCTGTCAGAGCATGGAATTTCAAACCTACTGCTTAGACCACTAAAATCTTTTTCCCCTTTCACTGAAATATGATTGTGTGGTTGCAGGTGACATTGCAGAATAGAGCTTAATGAAGGAAAAGAACTGTCCGAGCTCGTCTTTCCTTTCTCCTTTTCCCTCTGCTCAAGGTGATTTTAAATGCCTTTTTGAGTACGCTGTGTAATGGACAAGGCAGCAATTATTCCTTGTCAAATTTATGGTTACTTGATTATTTACATCAGCTGAAAGAGGCCAAAATCAATGGGAGCTCTTTTGTGCTAACAGTGGAACTTCATTTTATCCCTGTCAGAGACCTAATTTGCCTCAGCAACTGCTGTTGTCAAAGTAGGGCAGAGCCTCTTTCCCTGAAGACCTTAGACCAAAATTGCTAACGCTGCTCTCCTCTCTGCTGTCCTAGACAGATAGAAAACAGTCATGTAGAGAAAACCAACTTGAAAATTTTACTCCTTGTGAATGATGTCTGTTATTTTCTGGTCTTCTGCAAGATAGCTCCATCTCTGCACAAATGTGTGGGGTTTAAAGTTGAACGTTTTAACTTTGTCATCCCTCCTGAATCCCCTTTCTGAGAAATGAGTGTTTTTCTTGTTTCCATCATTGCTCTTTTTCCTGCTACTCTGTAGAATTCTGCTGTACATGTTAAGCATTATAGACAAAAGGTCTATCTTAAAGTTATGTTGCTGTTCCTGAGGAAGCTAGTATGTATTCTGTCCGGTGAATATTGTGTGGAAATGCCACAGGTCGCCAATTCTGTCAGCATCTAATATAGCTCTGAATGAAAGAGTGTTCATGTCTGATGGTGTGGCCTACATACTACTTCAATATATTTATATATTAAAATGACTGATCATGATGCTAGTTGTTTTTTCTGTGTAGCAGGGCTTGAACTACCCCATTCTGTCATAATTTCGGTAGGACCCTGATACGAACTCAGAACTTCTTTGTCCAGTTTCAAATTCACGTGTTCCTTAACCCATGCTAGCTGGAGCCACAGCAGTGCTCACTCCCCAAAGGAGCTGCAAGATCAGAAAATACAGCTTTTATTGAGTACTGCAGGAAAATGCACAACCCGTTACGGGGAGATTCCTTTAGCAGGTGTTAGGTTGCAGTAATAACAGTGAAGGCTTCTTTGTTGTTTGAAATGTCTGACAACAGAAAGAAGCATTTGTCATTTACAGTGACTTTTTGGAGCTATAGAGTATCATTCTTTGATGGGCTTCATTTCCTTGAGGATGGGCTTTTGCTCATGTTTGCTTTAGCTTTAGTTATACAAACACTAGGCTTTGCTGAGATGCTTATTGCCTTCAAGGTCCATGGTCTCAAGGCGAGCTGCAAGTACTCGGCACCCTTGACAGGTGATCTAAGGTTGTTTTTTAGCAAATCTACTCCTTTACAAATCTGTTTGCTCTTTGCATACCCTCCTTTTATATATGGTTGAGAAGCATGAAGGTGAGAGAAAACACGTATGCACAAATGTGGATATTGTTTATTCCTTGGTAATTATTGAGGAGTGTCAGAGAGCAGTTTGGAGTCGGTCTGTGATGACAGTTAGCACCTATGGGAAATGCCAGCAACCGGAAGAACCTGTTCAAGGCTGGTATGTCTGAATACTGCTTGCTTGCTTTTCAAGGAAACGATGGCTAAGCGTGAAAGGTCACTATTTTCATCCTGCGTTAACAGACGTACAGTCAATTTGGCTTTTTTACTGTTGTTTTTCTTAAAGTAACCAGAGGACAGTAATATAGCTTAATATGTTGGACAAGTCACTTCTATTGACAGAGTGTATTTCTATAGGTGATTGCAGGACAAATAAAATGTGATAAAGAGGGGGTTTAGAGAGAAATGCAGCTTGGACATTTGCCTCATTCTTTCTGCCCTGAAATTTTTATAGCTTTATTTTACTAAATATACCAAAGACTTAGAGCTCTTCTTCAGTTGAATAGCCTTTGGTTTTTTGCATATTTTCCTTCCTGGTGTTTCTTCCTTTTGCACATTTTACAGTTATCTTTTGCCATGTTGAATTGTTTTTACATTAGCACTGAATGACTGGTTAGGTCTAAGTTTCTCAAGTGGAAACTCTAGCACCAGAAGAGACCTGTTCTGGGAATACATATGACTCTGGACAATTCAGTTCTCAGGCTCCATCCAGCTGTGTGCCATAGGTGGGTGAAATGCAAGTGGCAAGTGCTACAGCTGTTTGGATCAGCGTGTTTGAAATGTGTGTGCTCACCATGGATGCTACCTGCCATGCCTTACTGGTGCGCTCACTCTTGCTCTTCTTTGTTCATCTGCTGTAGAAAGTCCATTTTAGTACTTATTTATTCCACACAGAGATGAATATGCAGTGGGTTCTCCAACCGCTACAACTTAATGGAAATTCTTTTTCTATTATTTTTGTTTTGTGTACTTCCTCTCCCCCTTTTCAGCTTACTGGGACTTTAAACATGGGGAAAGGCCAAAGGATTTTGTCCTGCATGGATCAAATGTTAGTGCACGTATAACGGACTGGTATATTTCTTCTTCAGCAGCATGACTGTCAAGTATTTTTTTTTCTTACTCATACTTCCATTTAAACAGTTTTTATCTGAATCCTCAATAAGTACTAATCTTTCTCTAAGTTTTCAGAGTTTTCACCTTTTTTAAAAACACAATATGAATCAATGTAAAGCAGTGGATAGTTTTAAAATTCTCTTTTCCTTGAATTTTTCTGTATGCTGGCCAAAATTTTTCAGTGCCAGACAATTTTTTTGTGAAGCTCCAAAACCTAAAACTACCTTCAAGCAGTTACAACCTGATTAAAAGCTGATGAGGCTCGAGTTGCAAATACTGTAAGGTGACCCAGTGCTCTTGTGTGCTTGTGAAGCTGACTCTAACTTTCATTCTACGCTTTAATGTGCAAATCTTCAGCCTCCTTCCTCCAGCACAAACTCGGATGCTTCTGAAAAGTGGGTGGAGTCCTTGACTTTAAATGAGGGTTAAATAAGAATAAAAGGATACAACAATTCAGTGGAAGTGGAGGTTCTGACCAACTTCAAACAATGAAAGATCTGCCTGAAAAAATATGGAAAAAGAATTTGTTTCTTGTAAAGTAACTAGTAATAAAACGGGGCTAGATGTATTTATATAAGCTTCTTGTTCAAGCCAGAGCTAAAGCTGCTGTTATGGATAATGAAGCTTACATTTTATTTCAAGAGTAAAGATTATATTATCATAATTTCAATTGTAAATGCTCTTTACTTTGGTCAACAGGCTGCTGAAAAGATCTCTCTGTGAGCCTCTTAGTTCACAAAATGGCACAGCATGCAGAAAGATAATAAAACTTCTGTGAGGAAATTTGGTTCAGTGTTTAATAACTTTAGTCAGATGAAATATTTAAAAAGAAAAGCATGTTTGCAGCAGTAGCACTGAGAAATCTAGCATCATGTTCCAAGTCCCTCTGTGTGAACATACTAAAACACTTGACAGCTTCTGTTCTTCCGTGCATGTCTGTTTCCCTGGGCACCTTGATTCCTGGGCTTGGCTGACTTCAGACTAAGGACTGACTGTCACCTGAGAGCAAGGCAGCAGAATTCATTGTGTCCATTGACGTGTTGCACAAGGCTGGCCTTGGGGCCGGCAGAGATGGTAGGCACAGCCCATTTTGGCTTCTGCTCTTGCTTTGGTTTTGGGCATATAAAAATGGATGATTAATGCTTTTCCGTTACCTCTGTTCCTTCTTTATTCTTCTGAATAAACAGATTTGCTCCAGTTTTTAACTGTTTTGTGGGCTTATCCTTTGAAACTTTGATTACTGCCAACAGCTTATGGAATTTGAGAATATATTTAGAATATTCATTCTAGTACTCCTTCTTCATCCTGCAACAGGTTTGGGGTTCCTGGAGGGTAGCTGTTCCTAGCAACACACCTAGGGAGGCTTGATAGTTTTTTTTTGTTTTTTTTTTTTTTTT
>Ga0065711_1028139_pt1 | contig 43394 bp, 26 predicted proteins | sample Hoacrofraction12_FD_59098 | JGI IMG/M metagenome (GOLD analysis project Ga0065711, IMG submission 59098) | Hoatzin crop microbial communities from Cojedes, Venezuela - Epithelial fraction 12 v2 (version 2) | ecosystem: Host-associated > Birds > Digestive system > Esophagus > Crop | place... | reverse complement strand
TATTCAAGACCCGCCTGGACAAGGTCCTCTACAGCCTACTGTAGGTGACCCTGCTTCGGCAGGAGGGTTGGACTAGATGACCCACAGAGGTCCCTTCCAACCCCTACCATTCTGTGATTCTGTCTTCACGGAAGAATGTTATCTAACTACTCTGACAGTCAATCATTAGAAGCTTTAAGCAAGTATAATGTGCTCAAGTGCTGTAACTCAGCTGATTACACTAACAGCTCAAAGAGAGATATTTGTACTACAAAGGTCATTAAGAAAAAGGTAGTTGTGTGTTAGAAAGAAAGAAGTGTTTGCAAACCACAATTATGTCATGAAGAAAGAGGTGTTTGCAAATCACAGTTATGTCTAGTAAAGTATATTATCATGCAAAAGGCATAGTATTGGAGTCTCCTTTCAGTGATAGTTCTCTTTGCTTAAGATGAAACATATGCTTCTTTCAAATGTTTGGGATGGCAAGTAGGTATAAAAACAGCTCATCAACAAGCAGTCCTTTAAGAATTAGATAATAATGCTAAGATACTACACAAAAAGATTAAAAGAGTTTAATGATCCAAGACTTGGCACAAGAAGAAATAGTTGAGTGGAAACAGAAGTGAGGTGGTACAGGCTGGGACTGTACCACTCAGATGGTGTGTTTCAGCTTTCCTGTCTTGTCCTTCTCTTCTGCTTGTCATTTGCTTCAGGACAGGGATCACCTACAACTGCTTGTGTGTTGTCGTACATGACCTTGCACACTGGGGTCTTGGGGCAGGGGATGCATATTAAATTGCACCCTTGCAGTAAGACTGTAGAGTGTAATAAAGATAATAAGGATGCTAACAGGATGTGGATGTCATCATGTTGTATGATTTTTGGTTTTGTTTTGTTTTTTTTTATTCTCTTGCAACAGTCATTTGTGTATTGTGATGACAGGAGTAATTTGGCACGTAGAGTAAAAGTGCGTGTGGACAGATAGATTCTTAGGAGAAAGACATGAAGGGGAAAGAAAAGGCAGAGTGGAGAGAAATGTAGAAATTTAGAAGTGAACAGATACAAAGACTACAATTCACATGGAAGAAAAAATGACCCTGAAGTTTTAAGGAAATAGTCTTCAATACTTTTTCATATCATTATTTCATATTAAGGATGGGCGAGCTGACAGGGAGAGCAGTAGCAAGTTGGGGAAAGACTTCAAAAAGCAGCAGATGCTTTGATCCAGTTCCATGCTTAATATCTCAGGTTTTATTTTGAGTGCAGCATTGCACATGGCACATGACACACTTGTAAAAGAATGTGGTCATAATCTCTTGTCTCAGCATAGGGAACAAGCCTTTTGGGCAGCTTTTCAGACCTCCAGAGGTCCTGTGAGTCTGGCTATTTGAGGTGGCTCAGCAGTCTGGTTTGCTGCTCTCTTAATACCACTCTCCATGCAAGCCTGCTGCAGTCAGCCCCACTATAGCAGAGTTCAGCTTATTATGAAGGCGGAATGTATTTACCTTTCAGAACAAATGACGGTCTCAGTCCTTTCAAAGGGTACGAAACGGCGCATACTGCTTAGTGGCTTACATCCGAGCCTGCCCCTGCTTCTCTGGAAGCATGACGACATTTTGGTTAGTCAACAGGAGACAAGCTTCAGCTTCAGAGAGCTGGAGAGGTTCCAGATATGAAATATAGATCACATTGTTTTAAACTGCATTCGGTAGTGTACTAAAGAAGTTACCTGTTCAAAAACCTTGTTTCCACTGCATGCTTACCCTATTGCAAGAAATTTTCCTGTTCATCATATACTGTATGTAAATACTAGATTCAAATACCTGATTTCCATTTCTCAGGTGTCACCATACACAGATCTCTTTATGTATGCAGTGCCAGGTTTTTTACCTGTTTCTGATTTCTCAGTATCTGAGTTGCTCAATTACACAAGGCAGCAAAAGAGGAAGACATCACAACTGTGTTTCGGGGCTTTTTTCATTCAGACACTAGCTTGGATATGTTTTCTGGATGCTCCTCATTATGCCATGATGCTCCATCTATTGTGCATTTATGGTTCATGTAGCGATTTTACATGGTGCTTCTCTTGATAAACAGAAATAGATGTTCAGGAGCAGATGAAAGGTAAGTAAAATTGTCAGAGGCATATGCAGTAATTGCTTTGTTCTTCAGAAAGCTTAAGAGAAGTGGTAGACACTTAAATGAGGATTGTCTTGTCTAGGATTTCCTGTGAAAATGGGAGATGAAAAAGGTGAGAGGGGGTAAAATAGACAAGTTCCTATTGAAAACCACTCAAAAATGCTTCAGTACACAGTGTTATTACAAACCACTCTTACAAGTCATTTGCTAGGGATGCATGAGTGAGCTGGAAGTGGTTTTGGACCTGAATTATTCCTCTTGGTAGCATCAACTATTCAAAAAATATTGGACGGTATTTGGATGTGAAAAATTTATAAGTAGATACGGAAATATAACAATATAATAGAACTGTAGTAAGGGAGTGGCAACAGGGAGAGTACTAAAGGGAGAAAATTATTTTTGTTCTTCTGTTGAAGTTTATGAGCCTCTCAAGGGACATGACAGAAATGTACAACTTCCTTGACCCTTATCATCACCCCTCTAGTGCAAAAGAGACAAGGGTTTCTTGTGAAAGTGAGTGTTCGGTTGTGTAAATAAAGATCACATGGATATGGTTTAGACTGCAGATGACTCGAGTGATGCAATGCATGATGGCCTCTAAGGTTCAGCAGACTGGAGGCTGTGAAGAGGGCAGAATGCTAACAGCAGCCAGGAGAGGAGCAGAGGCTGGAAACTTGTGTCAGGAAGCGTAAATTCTCTTCTGACCTGTGAAAGATGTGCAAGTTTTCTTCTGCAGTGTCGAAGAGAAGCCATAAAGGGCTATCTGAATGTAACGCTGTGCAAGGTGTTTATGTCAGGCTGAAAAAGAGTCTTCAGTGATGGCTTTATAACTGTTATGAACTCAGTCTTCGTTTACAAAAGAGAAAAGTTTTGACATTAAACCGCAAACATGACATCATCAGTTTTTGCACTGCAGCTAGTACTCATGTAAGTTTCTGCATATGCTTTTCCTATCCCCCTTCATCAAAACCATATACCCTATGAAAGAGGATGCTGTCATCTTACAAATTTTGTGGTATTAAAAAAAAAAATCCCAATGTCTAGATATATTGGACCTTCTTAAATAGCCTTGTTTTATTTCAAGGTTTGTTACCACTGTGTAGCTCTCCAGCTTTTTTCCTATTATCCATATATTGATAGAGATAGTCAACATTATTGACTTTCTAGGCATATGCTTTTGTTGTTTGACTGCTTTTGTCTTTTTTTATTACGCTTTGCTGCTTGCACTGTAGCAGCGATTGGGTGTTACTAGCATTCGAAATTGCCTTCAGGAAATGTGCGAATTGCCTGGAGAACAGTAGAAGGATGTTGCATCCATTTCTTACTGTAATTTAGTAAGATAACAAGGTCACAGCCTCCGCCTTGGGTGTCACCTGGACCTCAGTGCTGGGGGCTGGTGCACTTTCCAGATGGATCATGTAACTCTTGAGCACTTGAACGGCTTGTGCAAACTAGCAGGGGATGGGGCTGCGGGTGTTGGTGGCCAGCCGGTTGCTCAACAGAGCACAGGATGTACGCTGGTACCAAGGTGGGCTGAGAGCAAGCTGGCATCCCTAAGATTTTGCTTGGCAAAGTTTGAGGGTCAATATGGGCTGTTGGAGGAGAGCTGGCCCATGACTCAGGAGATCTCATGCCTGTTTCTGGTTTCATCACTGATCTGCTGGGTATCTGTCATCAGCAAGTTGCTTTTCCTGCCGCTGCTGCTGCTGCTTTGGCAATTTATGTACCCTCCTTATTAAAAAGCAAGCTTTTGGAGGTATGGATTGTCACAGACTATGCATGTACACAGTTCATTTGTGCTGTGCTGTGCTGTCAGGTCCTATGCTGCTGTTAGCTGTCAAAAATCCTGGAGACTTTTTAACTGTCAAAACCTTTTGTAATTCCCCGACAGAATATTTTGCTGTGGCTGCTCCTGTTTCAGGGCTGCTGCCTGCTTCTTGGCATTCTCTGCCGTTACCAGCTCCACTGCCCTTCTTTTTTAATACACACAAAGTTCCCTCACGAATTTTGCTTTACTGCTTCTCACCTGGTTTTCCTTGCTCCTCTCCTCTCGGAGTAGAAATGTCTCCCTCCCCAGAGGCTTATTGCTGGCGCTTGCTGCCTGCTCCTGTGGCTCTTCTTTCGAAGGATTGTCACAATTGACTAGAAACTTTTTGACTAGGAAGCAAATAAAAATGATAGCCAAATACCACCCAGAGTATAAAGCCCTTTACATCCTGAACACAGGCATATTCAGATCCCAATGACAAAACCTGCTGTGTGGGGAAAGGAGCCGTTGAGTCTGAGTTGAGGGAATTTGATGGAAGTTGATCCCATTGTTAATGGCCTTCCTTAAGGAAACTTAATTTGGGGGCTGGTTGTTTCCTTCACTTGTGAAATGAAGTGTGGTGTGAAATGGAGTAGAGAGAAAATGGGTAGGAGAATAAGAAGAAAGTAGGAAAGGATTTCAGCTCCAGCTGGGCGGCCTGTTTTGATTTTGCTTTGAATTTTATCTTTTTTTTTCTTTCTCCTTAGGTTGGCTCAACTTTCCAGAAGCGGATTTTAGTCTAATTTTGAATTATTTGTAGTTTAATTATATTTTAGTTATCATCAGCTGCAAGAGTATGCAGAAGGCAAAAATAAATGAATGCATTCTAAATTCACTAATAAAGTAAATGCTGGGGTGGGGACTATGTCATTTTCAGCAAGAATGAGTTAGTTTTGAAATTTTTGCTGAACTGGAAGTTTGAAAATAATTGCCTTTTGTGAAGATGTGCAGTGTTTTGCTTTCAGGCTTTTAACACTTAAAATGAATGGAAAGGTACTGTTGAAACAGCAAGAAACTTGTCTTAATAACACAGCTAAATGTTTGATACACGACTGGAGTCTTAGAAGCCCTGTCTCTCTTCCTGGAGACTGTAACTCAGTGATTTTATCTGAAGTGGAGAGTACCTCAGGAAATTTTAGTTTCCAGTTCTAATGACATTTCTTAGCTATTCAAGTAACTGTTCTCTGCATTTGGTGCTTAATCTTTCCTTAGAGAGTTCAGGGACAAAGGTAAGAGGAGTGAGGTCTTTTATTGTTGTTGTTATGGGTCTGCCCAGGGTGGAATCTGAATCTTTCCTTAGCTAATCAAATACTCTGCTGTGACAGTTCAGGCTTCTCGGGGGAACTGCACCTGATGACAAAAGTATTGTATAAAAAGACAAGCAGAAAACTACTTGCAGGTTGGAAATTTTTGTTCCCATCCCTAAAACACATTGTTTCAGAAGTGAAGGGCAAGGAGTTATTGATGGAAAGAAAATATAATATTGTTAATAACACCCAAGTATTAGAAATCTATCTGAAAATAGTTTGAGTATCCCTTGAAAAAGTCTATTCTGGCAGCATGTTGACTGTGTGTATAGAGGAAAGAGAGATTGCTTACGTATTACAAGGCCTTAATTGGCGGCCATCTGAGTGAAGTATTCTACTTGGGGTATTAAAAAAATGTCCCTCCATAGACAATGGGTAAATGTAACTTTTCAGGTCTCCTCAAAATGATGCTGCTTATAGAGTGAGCTGGTTATGATTCCCGTAAAAGACAAAAAACGCATGCTCCTGCTTGGACCAGAAGATAATAGGAAACTGGTATCTGTGGTGTGCAGGCTGGCTTTGCTCACAGAGTGAACACATCCTTCCTTGACCTTCAGACACCCAGCTGATGGAGAGCACTTGCAGAAAGAAAATGGTCTTTTCACAATAGATTGTGTAAGGATGGTAAGTATTTTTCAGTTGTTCTATAGTGGTTATTAATGGAAAAATAACAGCTCCAAATACTTTTTTTGAAATGTTTGGATAGAAAAAGTGTAACAAAGAAGGACCTGTGCATTTATGGAGGTAGTATCAGTAAAGTACACATTCTTAAGATACCTGAGATAGAGTGGTCCAAAGCTGGAATTTCTGCTCTGTGGAAAACTTGAGGAGTTGGTGTCTGAGCTGTATCTGAAGGAAATGAGATTTTTTTGAAAACTCTTGGAAACCTTTCCTTGTTCAGTTATTTGAAATGAATGTATTTACTAGTTTGCATATGACACAGTTTCTGAAACTTTAAAGCTGAGTTCTCAAAATCCTTGAGATTTGGAATTAAGGTTTAGTGTTCCTTGGTCCAAATTTCAAAGGCTCTCACAGTTCAGGATCACAAGGGTGAAAACCTGTGATATTCTGTACAGCAGGGACGGCCCTGAACAAACAGACTTGGAAAGCCCGAAGACTATTAGGTTAATTGTCTGGGAATTGTCTGTATTTTGGTAAACATCAATGGCAACTTAAATATTTTCAGAAGGCATTTCAGGTTCATTAATTCAAAATTTTCAATTTAAATCTGTTTCACCTGAAAATTCCTAGTCAGCTGTACTCAGCATACTTCTGTAGCATCTGAGTTTATCAGAACTTCATGTTTTATGAGTGCGTAAAAAAAATTGCTGTATCTGTCTTTAAATTATCAGTGTACAACTTTTAGCCCACCTGTTTGAGTGGAAATCTGTTTCTGTTGGTTTTGAAAGTTGCAGATGACTGCTTTTGAGGTGCATCAATATCAATGCTAGTTCTGCCTTGCATTCAAAAGAATTTCAAGTAGAAAGCAGAACAAAGATGTCGATTTTCTCATTATCTGAAGCAGAGGCTAGGTTAATTTTAATATGGAAACCATAAAGCCGGCTGATGGATAGTGATGTTGCCTCTTTGGGGAGCTGGAGAACATACAGTTAAGCAACTACTTTTTCTTATAGGCAACAACAAATATGAAGGCAAGAAAAGTGTCAAAGCTATAGAACAGAATAACCCGGGATTTAGGAGAAAAGGTAGAAAACCCCACAAAACTGCTTTTAAGAAAATGCAAGATAAAAAACTGGAGTGTGAATTAAGCTTGACAATAGTCTAATAGGCACGGATTCCCCCTGAGGAGCTCCAACTGGCCTGCAGGTGTCTCTTGTTCTTGTGCTATTTTGTGGCAGGCTTTCATACTACGACAAGTTGAGCTTTTCATAGGAGAAAATGGCTGCTATGAAGATTTCTGAAAAGCACTTTAAAATAGATTTCATACATGGAATTGGTACCTGTTGAAGAGGAATATATGCCTTACAGATATTTGAAAATACTAACCACAAATAATAAAGAGAAAAAAATACTAAAAGTAAATTGTAAATAGGATTTTCCTGAAATTAAATGGAAGCTGAACACCAGAAACAATTTTCTTTAGAGTAGCTACTACTAGGCAGTAGCATAATTCAAGTTGAAATAGAAGAGTAATTATTATGGACACCCATAAAATCATTCTGTCTCACATTCAGGTCATTTGCACTGTGATGGTGATATTTATATGGCAGAACTTATGCAGAAAAACAAAACAAGGACCCAAGATCAAGAAAACTATGACCTTAGGAGATGAAGCCGTTCTGAATAGTTGCATTCTATAAATGCCTACAAATATCTGAAGGGTGGGTGTCAGGAGGATGGAGCCAAACTCTTTTCAGTGGCGCCCAGCAACAGGACAAGGGGCAACGGGCACAAATTGAAGCATAGGAAGCTCCGTCTGGACATGAGGAAGAACTTCTTCCCTCTGAGGGTGACGAAGCACTGGAACAGGCTGCCCAGGGAGGTGGTGGAGTCTCCCTCTCCAGAGATATTCAAGACCTGCCTAGATGTGGTCCTGTGCAGCCTACTGTAGGTGACCCTGCTTTGGCAGGGAGGCTGGACTAGATGACCCACAGAGGTCCCTTCCAACCCCTACCATTCTGTGATTCTGTGATTCTGATGTACCCTAAACCACTAGGAAACTTAAGACAGATCTTGATTTTCTGTCATGGCCTTCCTGCAATTTGATTTTTGTTACCAGTGCTAACAAGAAAGAAGTTCAGTCCCCAGAAGTTAAGTCCTGAGGTTCATCTTGTATCATAGAGAGCTCTTGTATCCGTCCCAGCTTTAGGATAATGCCTACAGATTGCTGTTGAGCCTTACAGTTAAGTTAAGCCTTATAGTTATTGCTCTTGCAATCCTCTTCCCTGGTGATGCTGGTTCTTTCCCCTCCCTTGCAGTTAGTCTCTGGCTTTGGTTGTTTCACAGATTTTTCTTGTTAAATGTGTCCCAGCCAGCAATGAATCATCGTGTGCTACTTTGTTCTGCTTTGCCACTGTTCTGAGGGCTTGTTTATTTATTAACAAGAACAATAACAAACAGAAATGCACAACCTTTTCATAGTAATTATTTGCACAGTGTATTTTTCCATGCTACCTTGCACCTGTGTCATAAATTAAGTCTGTAACAGACACTTAACGTACCTACAATGAATAACTAGAACTAGTGTTTTCTTGGCACTAGTTTAACAATAATATATTTACATGGTGTGGATCAGCAGCTTTAATATTTGGCTGAAGTTCTGAATAGGACAATGAAATCCTTTTATATTTAAGCCATTTATTCTACGCTGATGTTGCTCACATGACACAATTTACACAGGATAAAATAAAACAAGCTCAGGATCAGAAAAGTTGTCCCTGTGGAGAGGAAAAAGGTTATTTCTAAGTCACCACATTCTGGTTTAAACCAAGCAATAGCAGGAAAGTAGAAAGTGAAAATGGATTCACATCAATATTAAGAATTAATTATTCACTCAGGAAAGTTCAGGCTGGACAAGAGTCATAGCCTGGCTGGAGAACTACAACAAAACTGTAGTTAATGAAAAAAAGATTGGTTTCTACCACTGACATTTACGACTGCAAAAAAAAATTTAAATGTTCTACTCTGCAGAACTCAGCTTAGAGCTGGCAAGGGACTCAAGAAATACTGGGAACTTGTCATAAACTCTCTAGGCTATACTTCGATGTGGTTGGAGAGTTCATTGCTCTTGTTAGTGCAAGAGAGAGAGAACAGGGGACCGTTTCGTTGTGGGAAACGTTCACTTCCCAAATATAGTTTGGAGAGCAAATGCCACTAACAGTGGTAGGCAAAAAACATGCCGGAGAGATGACAGCTGGCAGATTTAATCACCAAATGGTCTCTGAAAGAACAAGAGGAAGGTCCTGTATGAGATCTATTTTAGACTTTTAACCAGGGCATTGCAGAAGGTAACCTTGGACCAGTTGACCACATGTAGAGAGTTTAAATTAAATGGAAAATAGAAATCTGAAAGGGTATGCGTATGCCAGTCTGATGTTAGTTGAACCTAAGTTGCTCAAGGGTGTGAATACAGAGGAGGCTTTGCTTTTCTTCAAATCAAAGATGTAACAAAGTATCTAGACTCCGTATTCCTAGAAAAAGGACAAAGGTTTTAGAGACAGGCTCCAGTATTCACTTCATTCATTCACACAAGAAATTGTGACTATGATAGCCTATTCAGCATCATCTGGCCAAATACAGAAATAGTGGCTTATCAAACTCTGTTAACAGTACTGAGTTTATTCAGATTGTAAACATGAAGATTGGTGTAAATAACTGTGAGGGACCTCAGTGAAGCTGATTTGGGGGGAACCTGTTCCCATTCCCAAAGATGCCTTTTCCTTACCTAGGTCAGTGCTGCAGTGTGTATTAACTCATGCAAAGGTTATGCTCAGAGGCAATGTTAAACATACTCTTTCCTTTTTCCCCAGTTTGTTTAATTTTGATTACGGTGTTTCCCAAACTGTAGTTTGTTTCTGGTTTCAAATAGGGCCTGTGGTCTTTCTGCTCCTGCTTGCACAACAACTGGGGGAATAGTAGTAGCGAGCTGAAAACATAGGATATAAAATGTCTTTTGAGGACTTCACGGCATTTGCTTGGAAGGCTGACCATAGTGGCAGTGGGGCTTGGACGGCTGTATGTGTGGCCTCAGCAGTTGTACCATGTATTGCTAGGACTCATTGCCTGCCCTCTTGTCTCTGAAAATACCTGACTGAGGCAAAGTTTATTCTCACAGGCACTAAAATGATTTTTATGTCTGATAGACGGCTAAGGAAAATGGCTGCTTTGCTAGTCTTGCTAACCTGGGCTTGCAGGTGTGATACAGAGCTTACGCTGCTCCTTTGGAGGCTACATTTTTTTCCACATGACACACATGAAAAGACTTACTAATTGTCAAACTAGCCAGCATAGTTTAAGCACCTGCTCTCAGAAACTTCACACGCAGTTACAGAAACTGCTATGCTCTAATGCTCACACAACAGATAACCCTCCCATCCGTCTTGTTTGTAGGTAATCTATTTTCATTCAAAGCACAGTGCTGGGAATCCTTCGCTGTTACTGCTTGGAAACACTTTCTGCTTTCTGAGGGCTCTGTTCCCCGCTGTGCTGCTCCCCGGCCACGGGCAGAACGGGGTCCATGCCCGGGCACCCAGTTCTCCCCTCCTGCCTCCCCACAAGCCATTGCAGGACCTTGGATAAATTTTTCATGCTTCTTTTTCTCCTTTTTGTGCTACTCTTTGTTTTGTTAATCTGAAAACTCCTTGAACTTCGTATTATCCTCCTATGCTGTGGTGAATACAACGGGACCCTGAACTCTTTTAGGCACTCCAGTTTCTACCACGATGTGAATAATTGCTAAACTAAGTCCCATAGGATGCCATTTATTTTCAGATACAATTTTGTCACCGACGTGAAGGGCGACCAGTGCTTCATAAGACTGTGTGCTGTGGCTCTAGAGAGGATATGGTCAAATGTCCCTGAGAACTTTGACAATTCTCCTGTTTTATTTTTTTGCTAGTAAGTAGCTATAGAGACAAGCATTTCATAACAGCCGATTGCTGAAAGGCTCTGTTCTTATCAACAGTTGAAAGAATACTTATGTTTACATACTTATTTCTGCATCAGAAATAGGCAGCTTCTCACCTTGGATGCTCTACACTTTTCATATTGCTGCTGTTTATTTAAGACAATTTAGTCCTAAAAGAGAATATGAAGGAAAATTTAAAAGAAGTATAACGTTTCACAAAAGACTAACCAGCAATTTTCTTTTTTAAAAAAGCTTTTTCTGTTGTTAGAGAGGTGGTGTATAAGGAAGATTTGCCTTCTCTCTGATGTGGTAAAAGTGCTGGTAGCTGTTAGTACACTGTATATAAACATTCATCAGAGATTCTGTGGCACAATCTATAGTGCAAACTGATAATTTTCTACAGGGAAATGTAAACAGGTGATCACATTTTTTTTAAACCCATAATAGCTGCTTGACAAGCATGACCCAGTAACATTTTAAAACACTGCTAGAAGACAAAGTAGCATTAAGAGAAAGTGTGTGTTGGGTTCCCTCCCATCTGTTAGATTTCGTTGCAAGCAAAGGAGCAGAAGAGGACTGTGGAAAACAATTTCAGACTGAAGCGAGGGAGAAGAAAAATATTTGCATTTTCCTTTCCTATAAGCAAGTCTAATACAGGAAAGCCATACATTTTTCACATACTACAGACTTTAAAATTCTGTTTAACAGCTATGCGTGATTACTGAAATAATGCGGACATTTTCCCAGTAAGAATGTGAGCTGTGTTTCTGTGGATTGGTGCTGTGTAGGGGTGCAAAAAAATCCAGCAACACTAGATGTATGTGTGAAACTACAATATGGTGGAAGGAAACTCAGGAAGTAAATGATTGACAATGTTGGCCTTTAAGAAGGCATAATTAGTCTGTGAAGTTACTGCCTGTTGAGACTTGTGGTTCCAGTTTGTCTCATGGTGATGCTGTTTTTGTCCTGTGTCTGACTGCAGAATCAAAAAGAAACAGTTGTGTGGGATTTGATGTTTGTACATAGGGTGGTTAACAATGTTGGGTTTTTTTTTTACCTTCTTCTTGAAGGAAGCTTTGATTTTTAGAACTAGAAGCAAAATCTTTAAGGTGCGTCATGAAGAAAAAAAATTCTCCAGATATGTGGATTTTAAGTGACTACACAGTTATCTTGTGTTTTATTAGTGCAGGCAAAAGAAGTAGTAGTCCATTTAACTACACAAAGAGATCAAAGGTAGAATATACTAAAAATAAGGAATCTGAATAGTTACCATGTAGGCTAGAACAGAATGAATACATACACATTCCACATCATCCACTACATAAAAAATGTGAAATTTAGTGCAAATAAGATGGACTTAGACATTTGGAAATTTGCACTGACAGTCCTAAATCTTTAGAACATGTGGACTATTAAATCTAGAGGCTTGTGAGTTTTTAATGTTCTTTGAATGTTTCCCTAAGAAATCTTCTCCCACTTCTTGATTTACTTACACTGTTGTTTTTTAAGACCCTAGGATTTATCTTTGCAAACTCTAATTTTGCCTGTTTCTGAGATTTTTCTTTGTAATGTTTGTGATGCCTGAGTGTCCTTAGTGCAGTAGTTCCTACAGTCGTGATTTACGAAAGTGTTAAGTAACTCTTTCGCACCACTCTGGCCCTTAGATTTTGGGGGAAATCAACTGTAATAGGTCAAAGGAGAGTAAAAAAAGAATGAATTTAAATAGTTCTTTGAAGTTTAGGGACCTTATCAGAGTATTTTGAATACGTGGAGTTAATAACATATAGAAAAAGAAAATTGAAAAACTGAGGAAACATATTTCTTTTCAATGCTCCTTATAAGCCAGTTAGTGGAAGCATTTATTCCATGTGAGATTAATTCTGTTGATATTTTATCCTGTAGTTAGATAAATACTAGCCTTTAACCATTGTAATACATAATTTGTACAGTTCAGTGTCATTGAAGATAAAGTTCTTTACTCTTCTTTTTTTTCTACATTGCCTCTGTTGTACTGGGCCTTTTCTTGGTTGTGTATAAGACCTTTGGATGTACCACGGCAAAAGTTAACAGGTTCCTGAAGAGCTCTGGAGAGAGAATGATTTCAAGTGTTAATCTCTTGTACATAAATGCCAAGACTTAAAACACACCATCAGACATATATGTAAGATGACCTATTAAATCTTAAACATTAAAGCAACTAGAAAGAGGAAGGTACCTCTTCTCCTCTTACACAACTTTTGTGGTTCTGAGTTGTGATTGAAATGAGTCTTTCAAGTCTTAACCTTCATTAACTTTCTATTGAGAGATTAACTTTTTATTGAGAGATTTCTGAAGTTTGAGAGACTTCTGGTATCAAATACATATGAACTAAATTTCTTTTTTCATCAGCCAGTTTCTCTAAACAAAAAGATCAGACCTGTGGCATTTCTTTGTGCTTTTGAAGCAGGAAATTGCTGTTTCTTGTCATTGTTGTTGCCATTGACAGTGCATGGTAGGAGAAATACAGAGACTCTAGGAAGAGAAGTTTATGAAGTACAGAGGAGGTCAGGGGTTGGTCCGGGAATGATGATATGACTTTTATACTCATTTTGGAAAGGATAAGACTGATTTGGTGTGTGGCATCATCTAAGAAACTTGCAACTATGCTTTTTTTTTTTTTTAATAGGATTTGACTTTTTTGACAATTTGCAGATACTGAGGGAGCTAGGCTTAGGCTTCTTGTGCTGTAGGTGACCCTGCTTCGGCAGGGGGGTTGGACTAGATGACCCACAGAGGTCCCTTCCAACCCCTACTATTCTGTGATTCTGTGATTCTGTTATCTGATTTTCTGAGCGAAGATAAGACTCAATACCATGTAGGCTTCTGGAACTGATAATTGCTGTGCAAATTCCTCTTACCAAGTCAGGGGATGGAGGCAGAAACCCAAGCGCTAGCCTTTTCTCTGTTCTATTGCTCACTCCATTGCAGCCTAAATTCCCAGCTATAGCCTCATTCTTTTAATACTGAGGTAAGTTGTTAGAAACGTTCTAGAAAATGGGAATGTGACTGTGCACTTTCTGTGATAGGCTCAGCAGCACAACATATAGGCCACGTGTCCCACCAAGAGGGGTGCGGGAACCCAGTGCTTTTAGATTAGGGACAGAAGATATGGAAAAGGCTGGAAGCAGTTTACTTCATCCCAAAACTTCATTTGCAAAACACAGTTGGTTTTTTTTTTTTTTTACAAGCTACCAGATGAGGCTATTGACACAGCGTTACAAGATTGCCTCATAAAACAAAATGTTTTGAAATTTCATGTGCAGTTAACAGATGGACTAATTAGAGAGTAAATTATTTGTGGTAGATAACCTTTCATTGACCCGTCAGTTGGTTATCACAAGAGCTGGGTATGACTTGTAAAAAAAATGAGAAGCATTTGCAGAATTTGTGATAAGCTGTGTTCGTTAGACTGGATCCGGTAGTTAGAATAACACAAATACATGTCTAAAAATATGTCTGAAGATATAAAAGCAGAAGACATGAGAAAATTAATAGGGGATCCTACTTTTGGTTTTTTGATGTTTTTCAATGCCTCTTTTTTTTTTTTCTTCTTCCCCACAATGCCTTTTTTTTCCCATTATCAATGGCGGCAGCTGCAGCATTGTAAGAAGGTAATAGTGCATGAGATTTTGGTCAGAGACTGGTGGTTTACTGCCTGAATTTTGACACAGACCAGATCTGATATCCTACTGCATAACAGTTCAGAAACCCCTTAGTTCATTAGTGGCAGGCCTAGAATGTTTCTTTGTAGGGAAATGACCAGGAAAAGAGGAAAGAAATAGTTGAGTTTGAAGGTGTTATAAAGGGGATGTAAAAGACAATGGGTGAGGGAAAAAAAAAAGAGAAGAAAAATAAATAAATAAAGACAGATTATAGTTACTATGCAGAAGAAGAAAGCAGTGATGGAAAATGTATCAAATTTACGAAGTAAACTGATGCAGAATTAGATGGGAAGAACAATCCTGAGACAAAAATTAATTCTATTTTTTATTTTTGTAAACTTAGTGCAAAAAGGAATACAGTAGTTTGAGACGGGCTGCTGGATGTTAGTGCGTAGGATGCTTGTACTAATGTTCATAATGAGCGCCTTGTGAGGGTAACGCTTGAATTTTTCAGTGGTTGTTGCTTTAAACCCAGAAATCCTCCATGGCCACGTTGTGTGTAGAACTATTCTGCTCATGGTAATTCTGTTTGGAAGTTACTCTTCCATTCGAAATGTATGTGCTTTCCCATTTGTCCCTGTGAGTTGTCATTTTACCTTCAAAACTGAAATTTGTTGCATTGGCTGCCACATATTTTCCAACGAGCTGTTTGGGGAATTCTTTTCTTGAGGTTTTCATAATATAATGGTGTCAGGGAGTTTAAAATAGAACCACATCTCAAACGCACATTTCTATTTTGCTGACCTTCCTCTTTCATTACTTAGTTTTGGCCTAGAATGATTTCTTGGTCTGTTCTGAGTTCCCTGAGTTTTTCCCTGGGAGGCCGTATGCTCACCTGTGTGATGCCCATTTTACAGACTCTTTGCAGTCCAGGTAATGGCTGTGTATGTTCTTTGAAACTATAGCAAATACAAGTGATACAGTGTGTGCCAACTTTATTTAGGATGTATTTGACACTTGCAGAAACAACGAACTACTTAGGACAGATATCCCAGTGCTATTTCTTCTCAATTACCGCCCATGCATTTTTTTATTTATTTGATAATTAAATGTACAACAGTAAAACTAAGACTATTTATGCAAAGTGGCTTTTTATTTCCACTGGCCTTTTTACACTTTTATATAAAACTAACACAAAAACTCCAGAACAAAACATCCAGTTTTAATCTCATAACACCAGCGTTTATACTGGGAAAGAAAAAACAGTGCTTAAACTTTAAAGCATATGTATAATGGTTTATGTATTCCTTATAAAATGAGAAAGCAAACACTGCTCTCAATTTACATATGTAATGGAAATTATTAAATGATATTGGGAACTAAGCATGGTAGACAAAGAGCGTGTTTACACAGATGCAGTCACTGGCTGGGATATGGTGAGCTTAGACTAGCCTGTGTATTTCAAGAATGCAATAGCTTGAGGGCAGGTTACCTTGTGTGACATGAAGAAGGCGGCAGTGAAGAATCGGGTCTGGTGGACAGCTGTGCTGCCTGTGCCCGTGCATCCCAAGGAACCAGCATCTGGACTTTACAATGAGGACAGGAGAGGATCACGGCTATACAGCGTGCTGGCTGGCTGCTGAGGCGAGGCAGGGCCATATCGCCACCGAGCTTCTGACTGCTCTGCTGGGACCTCGTCCCTGCTGCCCCACGCTCCGCAGCCCCTGACTTCTGGCGAGTGGGGCTCCGCCAGCGTGTGCCTGCCCCAGGCGTGGGGGCCAGGCAGCCTCCCCCAGCCCTGTCCTCCTGCCCTGCAGCGCAGTGGGGTGGACAAGGGCAGATTGCTGAGAACAGGCCGGGATTTTTTGCAGAAATAGCACAGATTAACCTGTATTTGGTATTCGCGTTCTAGTTTCTGGGATATGCCTTATTTAATCAGCACTTCTCTATTTAACCTTAAATGAAGCAAAAACTGGAAGAGAGAGGAAGTAAGAAACCCTATATATAAACACTCATGTTGAAGTGTAGACACGCTGACAAAATTCAGGCAGCTCAAAATGAGAGATGACACTTTGTCCTTAATTTGTACCAGTGGGGAAAAAGACGTGAAAGGATCTAAGTTGGTCACAGAGTATCAACTGGGATTTGTGTTACTGCATGTGGGCATCGGCTGGGCCCTGGGCGGCCTTGACGGTCTTGATGGAATAGAGCCATATCTATGAGCTAATTATTTTGTGCACCTGTGGTTGAAAAACAGGAGGAAAGGAATGAAGAAACAGGATGGGAAAATCCAACTCTTTGATAAGCGTGAAGGTCGTGTGAATGGACGCATGATGACCAATCAGAAGAACAAAGGAGATACACGCCAGAAAGACCCTCACCCATGAGTCTCTGGGGGTGGGGGACAAGGGGACATAAAAATGTTCTGATTAACCATTAAAGTGCTTCTGCTGCTGCTTCTGCTTGCTTTTGCTTGCTTTGTGACTGCTGTAATTTATTGTGGCGTGCTGCCACAACTGTACATATCCAAATACAATGAACTTAGTCTTTGAAGTTTTCAGGAAAAAAACTTGTGGGGAAGTTAAACATAAATCTGTGCTCTGTAAAAATATTATTTTGATAACAATCACCATCTTGCATTAATTATTAAATGTAACCTAATTTACTTCTCCATTTTAGAACATTTATTTTAGGTTGTAAACATGTTTTTTTTTAAAAAAGCTTGCTGAAGAACATGCAAATAATATACATACTGTGCATCTTTAAATATATATATCAAAATTCCAATGCAAAGCAGTAGCTCTGGTTGCACTGTAGCAATATAAGTTTCTAATACATTAAATATTGAAAAAACCTTCAAATTTCCTTTGGGCATTAAATCATGTTCTGGATTAAATAAGTTGCCAGACTTTTTTTTGACTAAGGGTCAAAGCTAGTTTTTACGTATATAAGTAAAATATAATCAAATAACTATTTTAAACTTATTTCTTTGACAAAACCGTTGTGATTTTCTCCTTTAATATTCCTCAGTTTGCTCAATGGTTTTCATCCCTCTTAATTTTCTTGTCTTGCTATCAAATCCAACAACAGGGATGTGTAGTAAAATGTTGACTTAGTCTTATCAATAATAGTGCAATCCTAAGACACAAATGAAGGATACTTGATGTTATCAGTTTAACAATTCACTTTTTAAGTAGTGATAGCTGACACAGTACAGAATGCAACATTCCAGCGGTTGGGGTTTTTTTAATAAAATAATGCCATAATTTATTTGTATTCCACCAGCATGAATACATTCATTGCAAATTGCATGCACATAAAAGGGAATTCATTTGTAAACTACATAATATCGTAACAATAAATAGTATTTGATCTAATACGTGATGGTAGTGCATTTCTTGTTAAAACTGCAAGCTTATACCAAAATGAAAACAAACTCTTATCCTCCTTATAAATATTTTAAATAATTTTTAAATACATGTTTCATACCAAGTATACAAAAATAGTCTTTTTAGATAAATTAAGAGGTTTCATTTACATGACAATTAACGTGCAACAACTAACCACTCTCTACCAGCTCTATTTGGTTGATTGTCTAGATGACATGCAGCGATAATTGTCCCTTTGCCTTCACAGAATTGACAAACAGACCAGCAGGACCCATGATCACCTTGAAGCAAACAGTGCCATAGACATTGTTTGGAAACAACAGTCAGACACTCAGGGAAAACCTTTGCTTCGATGAACAAAAGCCACCCATGACAGTTCTTTTGTCCTGGACTTCCATCTGCTCTGACCCTCAGGGTCTTTGGAATATCACAAAAGTCTGCCAAACAGACCAGTAAGTTATATCTGTATACAAAATGCTTTTCAACATGCTTCTAGAATCTAGATTTTTTTTTTTCCTATGGTATGAACCGGCAATACCTTTTCTTTCTTTCTATAAATCTGAATTTTCATGTTTGTAAGTCTCCGTGATGACCAGAGAAAAGGTCACATAAAGCCGTTGTGCAGTACTCTCTAAATTTAAAACTGGCAGCTGTGGAACATGCTTCAAGTACTGCTTCGCTGTTTCCTCATTATACATCTATGGCTTGGTAATCTTTATCTTTAACATCCTTTGTGCTTGTCACAATGTCTACCGGGAAATCTGGGGTCTGTGCAGAAGCTACTCCGGCTGTTCCTTCCAGGTCCCATGATCCTGGCAGGTTCTCAAGGCTTAATGAGCTGATTGCTCCTTGACTAAAGCTACCTTCCTCAGATCTGCTGGGGAGCACGAGGTGTAGTGATGTCTCTGATGAAGAGCACACTGAAGAAGAAAGAGTTGCTGAAATAGACTGAAGAGGAGTCAAGGTAGTGTCTGAACGGGGAGAGGTGCATCTTAAAAACTGCAAATTGTCTTTCTGAATTACCTGATACTGGGAGGGGGAATTGTGAAGGCCCGGTGTGTAATAAAATTCACCGTCTGTAGAATTTTGCAGGTTGGGTTCAGTTCTTTGGGGACTGCTGCCTACAGAGGACAGATCGGTATTCCAAATGTCACATAATGTGTTGCCACGGCAAAGTTGTGCTTTGGTGCAAGTAAAGTTCCCAGCTTGCATGTGTGTGCAAGATTGATGCGTAGTCCAAGCCATTCGAGACTGCAGACTTTCCAGAGTCGGACTTCGAGATACGCCGTGCACAGTACAGAACCCTGGAGGCTTCTGGGATGTAAGCAGGTTCTCCAGAAGGTGCATCACATTCTTCATATCCTTACTTAATTGTGAGACTTCTTGAGTTAACGTTGTCACCTGTTATGGTAGGGCAAAATATCACAGTATTTATTTATGCAATCATACCTGAAATACACACATACATAACCTTTTTTCCTTCTAACAATATCCGCTTTCATCTGTGGCAGAGTGTCTTTACTTTAAAGAAATATACTCTACTAATATGTGTGTGGGAAATTGTCCATCCACCTGCCTTTACTACAGTTACACTTCCTGTGACATACTGAAATAATTAAAGCAACTCAATAAAAATGTATGATGGAAATGCCATAGGAATAATTCACTTGGTTTTAAATGACACTCTCTATATAAAGAATGGCCTTAGGGACAGAACTGAGATGATTTCCAGTGGCAATATGACATCAATGTCTTCTTGATCAATTATTAAATATTTTAATGCATATACCTTTTTTATTAACCAGTTTGATACTGATGAATGACATAAAAATGAGGTCTTATGAGATCTTGCTCAGAAAAACACACATGAAATATACTGCTGTCTTCACAGTAAAATAAAAGAAACCCATACCCAAAGCTGTTAAGTGCAAGTAGTATTTACAGGAAAATCTGGTGGACTACTACTAAAAACAACAGAAAAAGAGGAAAATAAACTGGAGAGTCTGAAAAACACTTACTACCTCTAAACATTTAAGCAGTCTAAAAATTTGTTTAAGTATAAACAGTTTGTTTCCATGTAATTATGTTTATGCTTGCAAGGTATTGCATATAGCACTGAGAGAGATAGTAATCCATAGCATAGATTACTCTGGTTTGTGTGCAAAAGGAATAATCATATTTTCTGTTAGACTTTTTTTTTTTAATACTGAAACCACTGATAGCATCCAATTAATTACATGAATTACATGAAGTCTTTAATCCCCCCAAAATTACTGGTTTGGATGGGAATCAGATTGACAGGTTCTGAAGTTCTGTTTTAAAGTAAATTGATATATGAACAATAATGAGATATTTGTTAGGACATTGTAAGGACAATAAGGGAAATGAAAAGCCTAACTCAGACATAAAAGTGACCCACTCACTGTTTCAAATGTGCGTCTCTTTCCTTTTTCATTCTTAAGGAAAAGTTTGTAGGATGTTCAAATCAGTCAATTATTTTTAATAAAGAGAAATGAACTTATCAAGAGGTAGAAGTCTTTATGTCCATGGTAGCTAACCAACCTATTTTAGATCAAACCACTCTCATTACTGTTAAAATACTGTTTCTCATACTGATGCATCTGAAAATACTCTGTTGAAAAAAAAAACGTGACTGCACATTTATCTTCAGAAGGATAAACCACCTATCAAAACAAAAAAAGCTAATTTAGGGAGCCTTTCTTTGCCCTCAAGTAAAGAAGCCACTGATTAGGTGCCCTATACAGGTTAATTTGCATGTGATCAGAAATAGAAATACAATTTTAATTTTTATGACAAGATAGTTCCAAAGAAATCTGCTGAAAATACATTTCAGGCTGAATTTGACTGTATTATTACAGGCACAGTAACTATAAAGGAATTCTGACTTAGAAGGAAAATAGGAAGCTCCAGTACAGCTCCTATGCATGTCTCTGTTTCTCTCTGAGCTAGGAGTTCAAACCCACCATATTGTTTAATAGTTTCGTAATGATCACACTAACCCTGGAAGGAAAAAAGCTTCGAGGGAGGCGGCTCTTTAGTGGCACATTACAAGATCTCTCTCTGTCAGTCTCTCCACCTCTGTTTCTTTCTGCCTTGTTACCTAATTACGTCATGCTAGATAGAAAATAACTATGCGATCTCCTTCTGACAGCTGAGATTAAGCCTTGAATGCCCAGTAGCTTGTGTGGACTTCAGTTAAAGTGAGGGATTAAAATATATTAGGAAGTGATTTGTGAGCAGGCTTCCTGTGTAGTCAGAGCAGCCAGAGAAAGTTCTTGGTACTGTCAGACTGCAAGGAAACACACTGTGAGATTTCTGGACAAATCAACCATGCAAGATCTTCTGTGCTTCATTGGGAACTGGGAGATGGCATTGCAAAACCTCCAAAAGCTTCTTTGGGAAGAAAGTCTGAAGAAGGACAACCAAACCCATAGCTGCCTAGATTCAGTGGTCATCAGTTCTTTTTAGGATCATCACTGGCCCCTTCTCCTGGCAGATGAAGGAACTTTGTTTTCTGTGCCTAATTTCCCAACTTGCATCCATTTTACAGGGCTTTCTTCAGTCATGCAGATGGGAAGATTGATACCACCTTGAGCGCTCGACTTACCCAAACTATGAATGCTATGTGAAAATATCGGCAACTTTAAAATACTTTATTTGGTTTGGTCCATGTTTTTCTCTTCCATTTCTGATTACTTCAAGGCTTTTCAAAAGTTTAATTATTCTTTATCATGTTTCTTTTGCCAACTCATCGAGACAATACAACAAAAATCAATCCCAGCATCAGTACTTGTGGCAGTCCTGAATTTTTGTTACAACTTGGTGTAATGCCCAGCTACTATTTTTGATACGTCAGCTAGCTCTTAGAGTGCTCTTTTCTCTTAAGCTCACTCTCACACATAGAAGCTGACCCAGTAAACCAGCCTTTGATCTATGCTTTAATAATTTCCAGTAGTATGATAGTTTAAGATGCAAAGTTTTTGTACCAAACTTTGTTAGACATTGACCATCATTTACTGAGATGTATTTGGACTAATGCTGCTCAATAACATAGGCAAAGAAATAAGCGGGTTTCTGGATCATTTAAAACCTTTTCTGGATTTTACAAACTGTTAAATTTACCAGATTAAACCTCTGACACCTGTACTACTATTAATTGCCATCTAGCTTTATATTATTGTAGTAATTTACTTACATAGTATACTATTACTGTTGCTATCCATGCTATACTGTTTCTGCTATCCTTTTCACACCCTGCAGAGATTCTTGAGCAGATGCATATAAGTAGGTGTAACAGGGAACAATTTTAACAATAATGTTAACAATTTCAGAGTGCTCCAGAAAGTGCAAAAGAACAGAGATTAAAACCAAGAGAAATTTTAAGTCAATGAAACATAATTTGAAAGCAGTACAGTTTCCTCCTGCGCAAAAGGACTAATTCCTGGCATGCTGGTAAGGCTGTTCTCTTTCTAGGAGTTCAGTGATTATTGCTAGGCAATACAGCTAGTTGTACAAATGGTTCCCGCTGTGCTAGGCAGACAGCTTTAAAACGATCTGTGAGATCCAAATATACTTGAAATGCTGCTTTAACAGTTTCTAGGACTTGAAAAAGATACTGCAATGTTTCCTGATACAGAAACTGGGATTTGTACAGTTTAGCTTGAATTAGCAAGAGGTGCTTCTGAGACCAGTCAAAAACAATGCACTGGTATCTTTTTAGCAGACTCTGTTATAAAGAAAGAACATCTTTCAAAACAGAGGTTAAAAAAACAGATTTTTTTTTCAACATACAGAGTTTAATAATAAAGCTTTCTGATGCTCTGACCAGTATAAGTTTTTGTAGTTGTATTTTGCATTTTCAAATTACTTTGACAGTTTCAGTAGAAAAACTATTTTTATTTACTACCAGTATTAAACTGTTGTGCTGTGTGAATACTTTTCTTTAAAGTAGGTAAGTAGGAATGGAGGCATTTGTATTTAAGTCATTCCATAAAAATGATGAAAAGCTCAATGTAACATAAAAGCTCTATATAATGTAAGATGATGGTCGTGATTATTGCTTTGTCTAAATGATATTGGCAAAACAGGTTTCTTTGTTTTTCTGTTATATACTCCAGCACTCATTTCTTTTTACATGTATAATTTTGTAATAGAGTGCCTATTTCTCATCACTGTTCCTGGATAAATCTGGAATAAGCCTTTATTTTTTCTGATTAGAAGCCTAATACATTGGGTTTTTTTTCTTTGTGGCTTACTTCCTTTTTCCAATTCAAACTTCACCCAGACATCTTCCTACCATGAATCTTTCCAAATACCCAAAGAAGTGAAGAAGAAAATTTATTTCTTGAGAAGTGGAAGTTGCATTTTGGAGACTCAGGGAAGCTGCTTGGCTTGCACTGCATATGGCGGCTTCTCTATTCCCTTTCTTGTTGTTTCATTGCTTCTTACGTTCTGGTGCTTCATAAAGTCAAGGAGACTTTCAGCCAGAAGGAGTTGTGTTTCAATGCTCAGATTAACTAGCTGCTGATATTCTGTTTCACAGTAAGTGCGCTGTTGAATGAATGAGATGAGAACTGAGCTGACAAGGACTTTTCACTGATTGTCTATCAACATCTCTGTGGCCACTGGTATTATGGTGACAGACATTTCTGATTTAATTGTACTTTACGAATAAAGCTAGTTGCAGAAGAAAAAAACATCCAGTGCAGCTAATCCGAGTTCAAATTAAATATATAGCATTTGTGCAACAGTATGATGGTTCAGTTTCAGCAAAATAAATACAGAAATTAGGAAGGTTGTGAAGTTGGTTTTATAATGTAGGAGTAGAAGAAAACTTGCTGGTTTCTCTGCTGACTCACTGACCAGCTCTCACGTAGTTCCAGGGCAACCAGTCTTTCTGGGTAAATTAAGACACTAAGAGGGACAGAGCATACCCTCAGCAAGTTTGCTGATGACACAAAACTGGGAGGAGTGGGTGATACACCAGAAAGCTGTGCTGCCATTCAGTGAGACCTGGGCAGGCTGGAAAGTTGGGCAGAGAGGAATCTGATGAGGTTCAATAAGGGCAAGTGCAGGCGCCTGCATCTGCTAAAGACTAACCCCATGCACCAGTACAGGCCAGCTGCTGGAGAGCAGCTCTGTGGAGGGGGACCTGGGAGTGCTGGTGGATGACAAGCTGACCATGAGCCAGCAGTTAGCCCTGGTTGCCAAGAAGGCCAATGGTGTCCTGGGTGCATTAAGAGTGTGGCCAGCAGGTCAGGGGAGGTTCTTCTCCTCCTCTACTTTGCCCTAGTGGGTCCCCATCTGGAGTACTGTGTCCAGTTCTGGGCTCCCCAGTTCAAGAAAGATGAGGACTGGAGAGAGTCCAGCGGAGGGCTACGAAGAAGATTAGGGGACTAGAGCATCTCTCCTATGAGGAAAGGCTGAGGGAGCTGGGCTTGTTTAGCCTGAAGAAGAGAAGGCTGAGGGGGGACCTCATAAAAGCTTATAAATATCTGAAGGGTGGGTGTCAGGAGGATGGGGCCAGACTCTTTTCAGTGGTACCCAGTGACAGGACAAGGGCCAATGGGCACAAACTGAAGCAGAGGAAGTTCCATCTGAACATGAGGAAGAACTTCTTTACTCTGAGGGTGATGACACACTGGAACAGGCTGCCCAGAGGGGTTGTGGGGTCTCCTTCTCTGGACATATTCAAAACCTGCCTGGATGAGGTCTATTGAAAGAAAGTCTGAGGTTGCGTATATGATACTGGACAAAAGTATTAAGCAAACAATTTCTATAAGGACCTAAATAAATAGTTAAAAGAGAACAGGCAACATACATTTCTCAAGAATAAATCATGGCAAAACAAAGTAATTCTCTTCTTTAAGAGAAAAAAGCTGGTTTAACAGATAAGAAGAAACTTTAGATGTAGTACATATTTTGTCGGAAGACTTGTCAGATCTTACTGTTCAGAAGATGTTATTTTAAAACAACTAAGAAAATATGACCAAGATGTAATCACTGTGATTTGGATTCATACATGATTGGAATGGTTTATGATCAATGGTTTGCTGTCATACATGGACATTTCATTTTAGTAGCCTATCCTGATCTGTTTTCATGTAATGTTTGTTTTTAATGGCTAAATGGAATTAATGGTCACTTTTAAATATCAGTAATACGGAATTCAACAAAGATAAATGTTAAATGTTACATTTGATAGAAAACATCAGTGGCATGAATACAAGTATAATATTCTGCCTATGAGGAGTATTATAGAAAACTGTCTGTGGAGTTTTGCTGAATCACACTTTGCAGGAATTAAGCATACTGTCATGATCTATCAACATCTTTTTTTTTTTTAGTGGACACAGGAAGGGACACTGAACTTCAGCAGTACATGCCCTATGAGAAAATGAAGATCTGATTAACTTTACCAGATTTTCTTCATTGACACAGATTGTGAAATGACTGTTTCCATCATGTGCATACATTTTTAGTATTAAGGAATATGTTTTGCTTAAAAAAAAAAAAAAAAGTGGTTTTTTTTTCCTGTCCTGAGAAGAGAATGAGATTGATTTTTGGCAACTGGGTGTGAAATACGATTTAAAATAATCTATTTGTAAAATTTCTTTAGGTGATTGGGAAAATAGAAGTATTTACTTAGGATTATTCCTTTTGTTAGATCAAGTGAAATATCCCTCTGAATGCATTTTCTCTGTTCTGAATAAGTGCCAAATGCTTTTAGAGTGTTTGAAGCACTTGCATCTAAAAAACCTAAAATTAAAAATAGCTGAATTTCCACTAAGTGCGCCAACATGCAGCTAAATAGAAGGCAATTTTCTAGTACAAAACCTGACTCTATTCATATTTCCACAAGTTTGTTTGTTTTTCAGTTGAACGGGAGAAATGTGAGTACTCTGTTGATTATACTGTTTTAGTATTATAAATGTAGGGTCTACTGATGTGGTAAAGTATGAAATAAGCCCCCAAATTCTGAAGCTGAAGGAGGCTGTACTGGAACTGAGTTGCATATGTGAAAAACAAGGGACATGACAAAGAAATCTGAGTTTGTGTACATGCACTGTGCAAGATGCCTGTATATGTGAGCGTGAAATTATGTACCTGTGTATTTGAATGAAGAATATGTACATGTGCACTCTGCAAATTATGGGAGAAAGCTAAAATTTGGGTATTTTCTTATTTTTAACTGGTCTATGTTTTAAATAATTCAGATTTGGGTTTTTCGAGTTGGATCAAAGTAGAAGTATTTCCATGCTCTTTTCATACAGTTGCATTCAAATGACAGAGAACTAAAAGCCTTATAGGATACAGACAATGGGACAGTGATAGGTGCTTTAATCTAGACTTATGGCCATCTGTATTTCTCAGAAAAATCTGTGTAGGGGTTTCCTGTTTTTATTTCTGTGCTCCTTAGTGGTTATGGATGATTGCACCAGGTAAATGATGCCTCTGAAAAAATGCTGAATGTTTAGGTACACTCCACTGTTTGCAGACAAATGCATTGGGAGGACCAAGTTGGGTGTACAGACCTCTGCAAAGGAAGGATACATACTTATAAGGTAGAAGACCTGTTCCTAAATTCTTACTCTGCCTAATCTGGAGCAGGTCTTCGAATCAAGCTTTCCCCAGCTCAGAAAATGTGCCATGCTGTTGAGTATTCAGTCGCTTAACTTTGAAACTATTGCTTAAATAATTGCATTTTTACAGAAGCAAAACCTGAACCTTAACTCTCTTGCCTGCCACATACTGAACATACTGGACTATAATGAAAATCATGCTTTTTTTATTCAATGATTATTTAAACTAAGTGGAATGGCCAGATAAGGTAGGAGATGAATTAGTCCTATTCCACTCCACCTTGCAATACTGAACCGGAGGGAAATTCGCTTTTATCAGCTTGGATCTGATTTGAACTTAAAATGAGAACTCAAGTTAGGTGAGGGAATGAATAAGTTGGGTAACTGGTTGAGCGGCCAAACCATGGAGCGTTGGGTCTGTTCAAGTTTCTCTCATATTGCCTAATAAGGTGGCAGTGCTGACTTTGGAGCCTACCCTCCTTAGAGGAAGTCTATGCATGCATTAGTCCTAAAGTTAGTATGTTACAAACACTGAGAAGCAAATTAAAGACTCTGTCTTTTGTTAGTCCCATTCTTAGGGGAATGATCTTTCATTTGGATTATGTAGTGAATGTCATACACCTAAAATACTGCCAAGAGCTCCACTGAATATTTGTGTTAGGTATAGCTTGTTTTGTAGATTTATCTGCGGGGTAACTCTTTTTTGCTTTGCTTTGCTTTGCTAACAACAGACTGTATTGAATGCCTGTATGGGAAGATGCATGTCTTTGTTCCCCCAGCGAACAGCTGAAATGTTTTTAAGCTAACTAGTGAACTTTGTAATACAATTGCCTTTTATGAAAGCAGTTATTTTTGCATTTGTTGATAGACTTCTGATCTCTACTGGAAAATGTATTAATGATAATGTTTGCTGCTGTCGGCTACTTGTGACCTGTTTTCTCATATTTTGTTTTTCAGGAGGAGACAGCATGTCTTAATAGAGAAAGAAGTTGATTTCCAGCTCTGCTGGTATTTTAACTACTGCTAGCGGTCTGCTGCAGCATCAGTCATAATCTTCCATTAACGGTCATCATCGAGTGAGGGAATGATGTAAGCACTGGGTCTCAAAGTGTTGTTCAATGCTTAGTGTAGCAATAAAAAATCCAAGGAACAGCTAGTGTATTCCAGCAAGGGTGCCCATAGGCTTGTTTGGGTAAGTACCGAGTCAGTACTGTCAATTCATAAACTCCAGATGGGGCATGTTTCAATACATGTAGAATATGCAATTAAGCAGCCTTATAGTCATGCAGTTTTTTCAATGTAAATTTTGATCCATGGGAGGACTTGGAGGATACCCATCTGTCTCTGAGATTTGAGCCCAGAATGTTACCTATGAAATCTTAATCTGCACTGGTTTAGAATTTCTCCTTGTGCCTTTTTTTTTTCTTTATGTCCCAGTCCAATATTTGTCCGTATTGTATTCTCATGCATTGTACATTGAATTGAGAATTGTCACGTATATGAGTATTTCTGTGTTTAAGACACTTCCTTGGTCAGAATGCAGAATGCGTTTTCTTTGCTAGGGGATTGCTTAGCAAACAAAACATGAGCTTGGAAAGTAGAGAATACTCCTTTCAAGTACTGCAAGGCACCAACAACAAACTTCATCTTAAACATTTCTACACTAGTGAAGATGTACTCTATGTAGTGTACTTTTTACAGCATGGAGTAAATTAATCTTAGAGGTACCGCAAAGTTGAATATAAACATTCCTCTAGGCTCCTAGACAAAGTCTGATGTCTTTTCCAGAGTGTAGGGTTTTCTGTAATCCATCATGTAGCATCGTGTAGCTCTGTAAGTTCTATGAGGTTCTGTAATCAGAGAAAGGTATCTTTCTCTGCTGTGACTAAACAGCAAGTACAACTATTTTCAGATTTTTTTAACATTATTGCGTTATTTATATCTTCTGGTTGCATTATTATTAATGTAATTTTATCACTAGCCAGGCTAGATGTATATCAGTTCAGATGTTGCCCAAAGTTGTCTAAACCTACCAAAACCTTGTTTGGCTTGCAGTTTTAGTACTTAGCACTCGGTGTTGGTGCAGGCCCCAGTCAGTTATGGAATGTGAAAACAAATTCAGTCTCGCACACCAAGCTGGCAAGACTCCAGAAGTTGGTGGTACTCTTTTTAAATCTCCAGAGATTCTCTTCCACTTACAGGAGTCAAAATACCTGCTCAGCAGACAGAGACTATAGACGAACCCACTTCTCTCACTCTGCTGTGGAAAGAAGAGAAGGACATGCTGCTGATGACTCTTACGTCTGACAACCTAATGGTTGACTTGTTTAATCAAGAATTGGTGGTTCAAATCCACCTCTATCCCAGAAGAGATTGCTGAAGTCTTCGGAGGTAAGCACCGCTTATTTCAAGTGAAGTATCACCGGTAGCATAGTATGTGAAAAAATGGACTGATCTCCCCCTCCTCAATTTTAAGATTAAACAGTGAATCATATTCAGAAAGGTGAAATATTTGCCTTTAGATTTTAGATTCTGTTTCCCTGTGTGGAAACTTTAGTGGTTTACTGCATTTGGTCACATTTCCTTTTTTGTGTTAGTATGAGCAGCTAAGTTGTGTAACATTTTCTTCAGATAGTGTTAGCAAGGATAAATGAAGATTATCTGTGGAGGGAAATGACCTTCATCATGGCTTTTTTTTCTTCTTTTTTTTTTTTTAACATACTGCCCTGCTTCAAGATTTATTTATTACTTTTCACTAGAAAAGCAATGACAAGCCCATAACTATTGCAGTTGAAATTTTCTGTTAATCCACAAGCTGCCTGCCTTAGCACATCTGCCACCATGATATATTTTCCAACTGCCTCTTGCAGATAACCACATAACACATCTTCATATTTTAAAAATATCCGTCCTCTTCAAAGTCAAAAAGGATGAATCAATATGACTTGTCTGTTTCAAAAGTATTACATAGGAAATATAATTTTCTATCATAACAGTTTTGTCAGTGAACATCTTGGAGATATCTTCAAGTTCCTTGACCAAGACTTCTAAAAAAACTGTAGTCGATGGGGCATGAGATTTTTGCCTGAACTCCACAGTTTGGCCTACAACTGAGGTAATGCATTTATAGTCACTAACTAACCATGCATGCAGTCTTAGCTTATGTCGTTTAAGTTATCTGACCAAGTTAGCCTGACCCAGGATGAAAGAGGTTTACAAGTTCAGTACTTCGTATATGGAAATAAAGGGTAACTAGATTAAGTGTACACTTAAGGAAAGTGTACACTGTAAGGAAAAATAATTTAAAACTTGACATTTCTGGTAACCAGAGAGGTCAGGAAAAAAGAAGTGAAACTATGTGGTTGGACTTATTTAAATCTTTCCTTATGTGGAATCATAAGACATTGTCTCTACTCTCTTCATACTGAAAGGCAGAGTATGCTGGGAACAGATTTTTGTCTTGCAATATAACTGTGAAGTTACAGTCTGATGCTTTCATCTTGTTAGGCAAAGTACTGCAGTGGCTGGATATGTGAAACAGTTTAGCCAGATAACATCTCCTCTTTAGTGTCAGATTGGTAGTTGATTACAGGTTTGAAGTTATTAGAAGGGGAGAAAGCACCACTGAACAATATTGGCTCTGCATTCCTCAGGTCATATTGCTTGAGCAGGAGAGCAGGAATGGATGAATTTCTGTTTACATAGGCACAGATAAAGTGATTTGAAATGTTTGAGGTGAATTTGAACGTGACTTGATTTGCAATTCTTTCAATTAAATTCTCCAAAGCATAGTATTCACCAAAACAAGAAAAGTTGGAAGAAGGGTCTTGGGGAAAGAATGAGAGAAAAGAGAGAAACAGAAGCAGATACAGAAGAGGATAAATCCTAAGAAAATTAGATACACTAACTATGCTAACCTCACATGACACAAGCTTTTATACAGCTGTCATGTAGAAAGTTAATCTAGGAAAGAGTTAAAAGCCCCAAACTTCCCTAAATTTAAGAACACCATCCAGTTTTGCAAACTGGTTTATCACACATTTATCATATTCCTAAGTTTTCTGAGTTTTCTCCAGCATTCCTTGAATTCTTGTTAACATCCTCCAACCACCACAAAAGCTTGTTACCTCATTATTAAGCCTGCTGATCTGCTGTTTGGTCTCTTCTGCTTTGATAACAAGCACAGCAGCACCAATTTCAGCCTCTGAAAATAATTCAAATGCATGTAAATGAAAGAAGTATAATAACTTGGAAGTAGCAATGCTATTCTTTGCACTTATCCAATGCTTTAAATTTAAACCCAGCTTGAACTTGGATCAAATGAAAATAAAATCTTATGTTTAATGTTCAGTATATAATGTGTAAGAAAAATGTGACTAGTAAAGTTCGTACTGCTGTCTTCAGTCTGAAACTGAAAGGACCGAAAATGATAACCCTGGAGCCAACCATGTGACATGTCAACTGTTTTAAAAAAGTCGGAGATACAATTAAGCTTCACTTATTATTCTTCTGTTTGGCTTTAAGACGAATATAAACTGACCTAACAGCCTCCATGCAAAAGGTACATAACTATGCGATAATTGTTTACTCGTAAAAGAAGGGATGTTGGAAGAAGTCTGAGCTGCACTAGTTGCATCACTTCACCATTAGTCCACTGGTCTCCTTCTCTATCTTTCTCTTTATTTTTTTTCCATGTTGATATGCGCTATTCCTCTGTGGTGCTATTTTAGCAATCTTTTCAGAGTGCAGGTCATTTAAGGCTTCCTGAAACTTTTTGCTATTCAAGGTTTTCACTCTTTTACTTCCAAAAATCTAGGTACTTCCATACTCCTCCACTTTTGTAAGTATTTTTAATAAAAATTGAGAGGCAAGTTTGCATATGGCTCTTTATTAATTTTTTTTATGTGGTATTAGAATGTTTTTATGTTAAATTTTTGTCTTGTGCTTAGTACTTTCCATGCCCGAAGGTTTGGGAGTGTGAGGCTTCTGGCTGATCCTGCAATACTGCTGGTAAAATATAATACATGAAAATATAGTACTCTTTGCAAAGTTGTTTTATCATGGCTGTCTGGTAGCAGGAAAACAATAAGTGGCCTTCGAGACTGTGTTGTATTCTTCTACAGCACCAATTGGTGGTACTGAAATGGTACTGGAAGTATGGAAATGTGTTAATACATTTATGCCACTTCTGAGAATCGAGTAAACAAAGGGAAACAAAAAGCAGTTGTGAAAACTGGTTTCTCTAAAGAGTGATTTTTCCCAGGCAAAACTTACCTCCAATTGTAGGCGATAACCTGGATTCCTGCCTAAGCTGATCAGAGCTGAAGTCAAAGGTTTGGCTTTCCTCATTATTGTTTCCATCTTCAATCCCATCAACAATTCTATTGAGAAAAATTGGAGTGACGGAACAGTTTCATGAACATCACATTCATAATTATGTTGTCAAAATTACTCCCAAGAGGCACCTTTTTAAGCGATAGTAATTTTTGCACAACAATGAGTTTAGAGAGAATTAAGAACTATTATGGTGGTATAAATTCTTATGAGTCACTAAATATTAGACTTACCGTTAGAGGAAGGAATGTGAGACCAAACATAATTAACTGAAATGTCAAAATTTTCTTGACTTCTGAAGTATGTTCTTGGTCCTAACAAAACCTGTATTGAATATAGTTTGCTTTTCATATCTAAAGTAATCTGTTGCCACTCTTTCTTCTACACAAGCTGAAGATGTGTCACTATGCTCTTGTTAAGTTTAAATCTCCCCGCACATAACAGTCAGGCTCTTATATTATGCTTACTTAGGCAGACCCTAAGCCTGAACATAATGTATTTATGAAAGCATGCCTGTAAACAACAGTCAAAAGTGTTGTTGCTGTACACATAGCTATTCTGAAATTCAGTTAAAAGTTACTGGCTCAGGCAGAGCAATGTTATTTGCTAACTGGATATAGGAAGATGTGTAGACCAGCCTGCAATGTCCAGTTACATTAGTTTTGGTATTGGATCTAACTACTAGAAAGGGCATTTTTGTCGGTTATTTCTACTCATGCATTGCAGCTGACCTCCAATTTGCAGGGATAAGAAATCCAAAGGAAAAAAATGAAGTATTTTATACAATAGTCAAGTGCTCCATACAAAGAATAGAAAACTGGTATCAGATGGAGGAATCAATACGTATAATTAAAAGTATGTAATTATGAGTATTTTTTGTTCTCATTTATAATAAGTTGTGCTATAAAGAGAACTGTTTTAAAGTCAATGAAAGTGACTCAGAAAACTGCCAGTTTTGACAGACATGGAGCATCAACTTCTTGTTTTGTCTAGGCACAAAATTCAGAATTTGTCTTACAGTAGTAGGTGAGTTGAATACTAATCTGGAAGGGCTAAAGCAGTCAGTTCTTGGCCTCTCAGTCAATGGTGATAACTGTGATGATGGAAATTAGACTTTCCATCTAATAAGGATATTCTCAAACAATCCTCTTGACTGGAAATGTTTGCAGAAAGGAAGAACAGACAACACAGATATCTGTGATGTATTTGGTTTGCAAGACCCATGTAACTTAGAGCTCTATGCACGTACCATATAGTCTTGTCCTTCTTGGCTCTTCGTGTGAGACTAGGGCTCTGTGTCATGTCTGAGTGTTCATGATGCCAGCTGGGTGTTACTAGACTTCACTCTAATCTTAACTCTAATCTCTGGGAGGAGATGAGACTTGAATGTGGTGCTTGAGCTGCTCTGGCCTACGCTGTTATCTGCAGCTGAAAACTTGAGTGATTACTTTGAAATTTGCTATAAAACCTATTTAATGTCATCTAGCCTCCCTGCTTCAAAAAGCAAATTTTAAAGAACAGTATTCCTGGTTTTAATTATATAAAATGCTAACATTTTAACTGTCTTTAAAGCAGACAGTGGAAAACCTACTCAGAAGTGACTTGGAATTTATAGACACTATATTCTTTAAAGTGTTTAAAGATTCAGACTAAAAAGAAATTGTATTAGCAAAAATAGCTAGTTCTGGAGAGCCAAAAGACAGACATGTGGGAAATACATAATGGGCAAGATGCCTATTCATATATAAGGAACTGGCTGTGGAGCAACATAATCTAGTGAGTTGAAAACATAAGGGGACAAAAGTGATGGCAAGTCTCACCCCTTTCTGAATTAGCTATTGAGCTCTGAATTTTCTCCTCCACTCCTAGAAGCCAAAAAGTCAGAAGAGGTTAACATATGGCCTCTTCTATCCAGTCGGTCAAGTCTAGAGTGCGTTTGTCTGTGTGGGTCTGGGGAGATTCAAATGCATAAATGCCTCCTCCCAGGATTGCCTTTATTATCACTTACACTTTCTTCCTTTTGATGCTCTTCTTCATAAGCAGTACCCAAAAAGTGATTGGAAAGACTGTGACGGTATCCTAGAAGATAGAATGCTAGCTTCTATTGCTTGTGCTAAGAACTGTTTAGATATTTCACCTAGTCTCTGTGCTTTATTGCCTTCACTGTGGTGTACAAGCAAAGAACCTGAAGCACCAGTGAAGAGTTCTGGTTGGGTTACTCTAGGGAACATCTATAGTAGAACAAGATTCTTATGCAGACAAAGTATATTCTCTTGACAAATTGTGGTTATACACCTCACAACTGCACTGACGGGACATTTCAACCAGAGTCTTGCCTTCCCCTTATATTGCTGTCCAACAGCAAAAAGTGAGGATCTTATTTAAGGTCTTATTTTATCTTTAATACTTACTAAGAAACACTTAAGGCTCTTTTAAATGTGGTTTTAACTTGTCAGATTAAATGTTCTGATAATATAAACTTATTTTAGGAAATAACATGAAAGTGTTCTGACTGGAAAACAAAGCTGAAAAACACATACATCTTGGCCCAATTTTTCAGCCTATTAACAGGATTATTCTGTGTTTATAAAATTATGAATGGGCATAGGAAATAATAATATGTGTAACAACACTTGTTTCACATTTGCTCTTGCAGCCTTAGGTGCCAATATCTGGCTGCATATATTCAGAACAATAACGAGCAAGATTACATTTCAGCAGAAAATATAAAAGGTAGCTTTTCCCTGAATTATAACTCGCTGTGCAAATGATAATAACCTTTATCCATAGCTGACCTGAACTAAATTCGTATGAGATCTGTGAAAGAAATGAGAAAATATCCACTATGCATTTCAGTTTTGATAGTGCAGAAGCTGGTTTTCCACACATTATTTTCCCCTGTATTAACAAATCTAAAGTCAGTTTGTATCTTGCTCCTATTTGAAATGTAACTGTACTGATCAAATATATGATGAGGAGGAAAGATTTCTATATAGTCTTCCATGTCCTTTTTATGTTTGCATCCTTAGGTACAGGTGCCTTGACTGAGCTAAACAAATATTGGTCAAGCTGTGGCTATTTCACATTTGCAATGGCAAGTTGCTGAAGCTGCCACTCTGTCTCTAGTGAATAAAGGAAGTTCTTGAACATGTAAAATACTTCAAATTATAGAAACCAAAACTTGAAGTGGAAGATCAACAGCTGCAGCTTCTCGTGTGTGGAAAAGTGATTGTGATTTCTGCAAAGAACTGTTCCCAAAACTCTTGGTTAATAGTTAATTATTATATTGCAGCCATTTAGAAATAAGACACAAATCTCCTTACAAGTAGTGTAAAAGTAAAAAATTAAAATATTTAAAATTATACACTGAGAATACCACAACAAACTATTATAGGACTCTTGTTTATGTCAAATCCATATTTAGTCTCTGCATAACTTGCATTATCAGGTTTCCTTTCTCTAATATAAAAAACACAAAGTATTTTCTAAAATTGCTAGACAATAGTTTTCCATTATAGTCTCTACTCCAGTAATTTTTGTATTCGCACAGCTATGCTGTATTATCATCTGTTTGCCTTCTAAATTGCTGTTTCTCTGATGGACTTGGAACCTTTCACAGTGCTGTTGTGGGAATGCATATTATTATAGATGGACAAAATGATACCATAAAGCCAGACTATTCAAATAGTTATTTTCATAATTACTCAATACTTTCCCTTTTTACTGGTAGAAATACTTTTTTTTTACAATAAAATCCTGAAGTCATAACATTCGGCACAGTATGTAATAGTTCCTACAGTAAGAGGACTTTTCCTTCTCGGTGGGGTGAACAAAACTATCAACTACTAAAGAAAAAGAAATATTTTATAGTGTTACAATCATGGTATTTTTGATTGGAGTTATATGATAAAGAAGAAAACAATAGTTCATAACCGTTACCTTGGGCTTAGGTCAGCTGGAGCACTGGTGGTCAGTGCTGAAAGGTGTAACTTAAGGTTTTTCTCCTTCCTTCTGGAGTGGTAACGGAGCTCTGTTTCGTGTTTGGTTCTTGAGGGGTTTGAAGTGCAAGCACGAATGGGTGAATGAAAGGGCACTGTTCCTGAGGCCAACTGCTTCAAGTTTCTCCCTAGGTGGCTTTTATTGCTTCCAGCCTTCTTCTGCTGAGAGCAATTTGTGCTTCTTGTATGGATAGGTGAAAGGGTGCTACTTTCTTCTTCTCCCTCCTCATCCTCGTCTTCATCTTCCACAATTGAAGGGAGACTCTTCTTTATATTTCCATTTCCCTTGAGCTCTGTCTGAAATAGGAGATCATATATACTAGTGTAAAATTCAGACCCTGATGTTGCAGAGACACAATTTCTTCTGGTGTTCATCCTGGAACAAACCCAGATCTAGCACAGCTTTCATTTCTCATTAGAGATAGCTCTTTTTAGCTATCTTTTTAGCTTCTCTTTTCAACTATGTGTATATGTACATACAGGAGAAAGATACAAACCAATTAAAAACGGTCACTAGTGACATAATAGTGACCTCACTGCAATATATTTTGTTACCAAGAAAGATTACATGATAGTTCTTACAAGCCATGTATTGTATATATACTTGAGTAGGTTAATCTTGCTTTACTGAGGCATTACATTACACTCTCAGACTCCTGTTGGACCAAGGGAAAGAACTGAGGCAGATAGTTCAGATAATTCCACATTTTCATATGGAACCATTCATAATGCATAAAGAGCAATCTGCACCAGTTCAGCTCAAGTCCAAACATCCTCTATGTCCTTCTTAGATGCTATAACTGAAACCGCTGCTGGGACAGTAGGCAAATTTCTCAGTTTATACAGTCCTGTTAATGCACCAGCGGTAAGACAGTGTCAACTTCAGAACTGAGTCATTGAAAAGCAGAGATACATCTGTTTTTAAAGAAAATGCAATTTGAATGCTTGATGTTGGAACCAAAGCAATTTAGAGGCAGTATAGACCTGGGTTCTGTACTTTATGTGCTAATTAAAGCACAGTATAAGAGTAGTGTGTTGTTTGTTACTGCTGCATGGTAATAAAAGACACTGGTCATCAAACTCCACACATCTCAGTGACGAGGACAGCCAAATGTAACTTCATGATTTCAGAAAAGATTAATCTTTTTTTTTTTCAAGCTACTCCTCTTAATCAAGCTTGATTAAGGCACTGCTAACTTTAGATGGAAAACCTCAGATGAGCTTGTGTAGTCAAATTTCCGACATTCAGGCCAAGTAAGAATGGCTGGTTGAAATGCAGATTTGGGGAATTTACCTGAATGTTCTAAGCCCCTGTTAGTATCTAAATGCTTTGCAGCATAGATTTAATTTTGCTGTGTGCTACAGCACACTTCCATTGAATGAATGCTTTTCTATTAGTATACGTTGATGAATTCGGTGAACTAGATCCTTTTCATTTATCAAAAGGTAAGAATTTAAAATAATGGCAAAAGACCTGTCTGTATAAAATATAATAGCTTTGTTGTCAACCATAATAGTCAACTGAAGGCTGTCATGATTATCAAATTTTACAGGACCTGGTACTGATGCAGCCTATACTCTACAGAGAATGAGTGTTACTTGTATTCAAAACTTTGTCTTGGGTAACCATGTATTTAAAATGCAGGTGCTATAGTAGGATATCCAAATCCAGGACCTGGAAGAAAAGTTCATAAGCTGTTACTCATAAATGGAGAGTGGCAGAACTATCTGCAGGTTGCTGTTTAAAGTCTCATTCTGAAACCACTGAAGTCAGCTGGAGTTTTTCCAGCTTTGCTCTGGCCATAACTCTCTGCATGTTTCAAAGTAAAGCTTGGCATATTTAAAAGGTGACTGACATACCTGAGATAGCGTAGACTTGTTTGATAATTTTGATATTACCTGAAAAAACAAAACAAAAAGTAGCAAATATGTGCTTCTGCCCAGCATTGGCTTCCAAGAGCATACAAACTTCTAAAGCAAAGCATTTATGTTGATACGAGAAAAGAATGTCGTGATAGAACAGCTGTATTAAATTAAATGGTGACATAGCACTGAACTAAGGACACTCCTTGGAAACAGATGCTGTGAGAAAAAAAAAATATTTTTTATTAAAAAGATAGTTCTTGCAAAATTAACATTTTATTTTAATAAAAAGTTGGGCGAAGGCTCCGAACCTATGAGTGAATGCAGATAGGTGAATGTATGCCAGGTGGGTTTCAGTGCTGGTTTGGTGGAATCCCATGCAGGAACAATGCTCTGCTTTGGCTCTACCTCTTTGTAGATTTAGCTCCTGTGCCAGCCTAGTGCTTACATGTGGATGATCTAACTAACTGTAGCATCTTTGGGGAATTTTCAAAGGCAGTGATGGGACTGAAGCAAGTAGGACCAATATAATCCTGAGGGAGATATGTGCCTAACAGTTATTCAAGGCCATGACATTTTCTTTTCTTGGATTAAACAGAAGCAAAGCAAAACAAAAGGAAGAAAAATCATGCAAGTTTAAAGTGTAACTGCTTCTAAGAAAGTCCGCAGTTTATTTTTCTCTGCACTCAGGTAAAAGAGGCTAAGCCTTCTTGGAAGTCATTTAGACTTCCGAATTTGTGTGGTAAAACTCTTCAGAACTCCTAAATACACAAATTTTAGGCACAAATTTAGAAAAAATAGTTGTGCTGTGGAGTTTTTTCTTTTTTTTTTTTTTTTCCCTTCATAAGTCTTTCAGGTTAACCTGAAAAATTTTGTAGTTGCTCATAAAGGTGAGGGTACTAGTAGTGGTATGATATAGAAATACAAAATATTTAAGTTTGTGTAAGCAGAAATCCTACTCCACAACAACCAAACCAGTAGCAGGTGTATCAATAAATTTAGCAATAACACTCTAATAACTGCCAAACAGAACAACTGCAGTAATTAGGCTATGTAAATAAAATAACTGCTTTGTTATTCCTGGGTTAGATAAAGTACTAGACATTATTAACAGACGACTAGATCTCAGATACTGAAATCTCCCAGCTTGTACTGTAATTTATGCCAGTTGAAGACACACCATCTCCTTCAAGATTCAGGAGAACAGGAAACTGGAAGTGTACTAAAATTTGAAAGTCAAAATTAGGAAGTACTTATGGCCCGCTTTGCACATATGTTTAAGACAATTAATTTGCAACAATGCCCAGAATTTTGGGGCATCAGTTTGCTTGGCTTCTAGGCACAGGTGCAGTATGAATGTTAAATAGCAGCCTTAATTAAAACTGCAAGCCAATCCCAATCATTAGCAGCTTCACAAGAAAAATCTTAGAAAGTACGATTTTGCCTGCTGAAGGCTCTAGTAATGACTTGTCATTTGTAGTTTGTAATGCAAGTGAAGATTTCTTCTCACTTTTTTTTCTCCTGAGCACAGGTTAATCCTTATTGTACATCTTAAAAACAGAGACAAAGAAATCATTATATGGGTGTCTCCTAGATGTTCTGGTGGTGTTTCCCACAGCTCTGCTGAGGTCTTTCAGCTCCATGATCTGTTGGAAACACTGTTCCTCAGCTGCAGGACCTCTCCTCTGCCCATCAACACCACAGCTACAGCCACCCATCAGTCCTTCTCTGCTCTCAGGGACCTTGCTGGTCACCACAGCAGGGAGGAACTGGGGTTAGGGGCAGCACTTTGTTGCCTTACCAACAGAACAGCAAAAATATTTTTGAAGGCAGGCTGGTTTTTGAAGGGAGGGGAAGAAGTGTCCTCAGGAGGAAGGGTAGTGGGAAAGGACAGGCACAAGCAGGGAGCAGGTGACATGAGAAACTACTCATCAGACTTTCTTCTTTCATTTCCCCAAACTGACCCCCTTTAACCTACTGGGGACAGTTTCAGTCTGGATAAATTAGTACTTTCAGATAAACCCAGGACCTATAAACGACTTTTTCCATAGCACAGAAACCACAGTAAAGAGTGTTGTAATTGCTTGTGTTTTAACACGCTGCAGCTGTGTTTTTTGCTTGTAACTTTGAACACTGTATCTTGCACATGTAGAACAGGAGCCTGAACTTTATGGCTTAGTAGTTGAAAGTTGGTAGAAGAAACTATGATTAGAGTGTGACCAGAGAGAATTCTGAAGAGTTTGGCTTTGAAACCTCTTCCAGTAACTCCCTTCTCTCTCTCCCTGCCAAAATACCATTCTCAAAGAGAAAAAGGAAAGATAAACACAAGAACATGGACAAAGACAGTCAAAGGGCAGTAAATTTAAAAACCTCACCATGCACATAGCTTTATCTCTGTAAAAATGTAGTATCAGAGAAATAATTATGAGGTGCTGTCCCAGGGTATGAACTGCTAAACCCTCTTATTTAGGGCAACACACTGGTGTAGCCTTCTATAAAATGCTTTTTTTTCACACGCAAAAAGAAAGAGGATGCAAAATATCTCACATTCTAGGCTTCTAAAATGAAGTACAACTCTTAAAGTATAAAGGCTGCTGAAAGAAAAATACGAGTATATCCCCTGCTATGCGTTAGGAAAATCCAAAAAGACTGATGTTAGCATGAGAAGCGTGAAATACTGTCAGAGAGTCTAATTCAATTTTTAATTTCAACTGTGGTGTCTCTTTAAGTCTTGTGAAACTAACTGTTACATTTCATTTCACAAGATAAAACAATAATAGATCATGTATCAAAGGCAGACTCCTATAGAATTCTTCCATGTAAGTAATCTCAAATCTATAATCTTTGTTATTGCTTGTTATAAGCACAAAAAGAACATTTCCCCATCTGAAAACACTGGTAGTCTGCTGTTGAAAGCCAATGGTTTGAAGTTTTTTCCAAGGTCAGAGACAGTAGTCTTTAATGGAAGAATCTCTACTAGGAACTGCGGCCAAACCAGGTAATTAGCTGTACAATAATTCAAGATTAATTCCAATTATAAAACCCTAAAAAGAGAAATGTAGAGATGCAGCTAAATTAGATGTCCAGGTAAGCACATCTCCATTTTTGGCCTCAAAAGAATTTTATCATCTTTTAATGGCCTGATTCCTGTTGCCTTCATGAGAAGAAGGAACAAAAATGGAAACATTATTTCACTTATTTGATTGAAACTCTTGGGTCCTAAAATATATGAATAACTCTTTGTATCTGAGGAATCAAAAGAATAAAATACACTTTCAGGAAAGGATTTGAAATCAAACTAGAATATTAATGTTCTTAGTCAGCATTTATAAACAGGAAAAAAACATTTAGGAGCATTGGCAGTGTGGGGAAAAATACAAAAATGCATGCCATATGTTCTGTTCTTTGCAAATTTACTGTATGGTAATGGAAAAGATACAAATACATAGCAAGAGATTATTGTACCGCTGAAAAGCTTAATGCCTGACATGTGTTCAGGCCTTAGTTTTCCATAATTGGGAATTTTTTCAATGAAATACCACAAATCTTTTAAATCATAAAGGAGTTAATCACTCACAAAAAGTTTCTCAGGTTAGATATAATAGTTTCCTATCTACATTTTCTGAGCAATTTAACCCTTCTGCTTTTATTTTCTTTTTCGTTTTAAGACTTTCTATTGGTTTGTTCCTATATTTTTTTAGGTTTATTCTTATCTCTTTTCCTTGCTTAATGGAGAGATAAAGGATATGTATTTTGTGGAAGCAGATGCTTTCAGCTTTCTCTGATCCTACTTACGGTGTAATTAGCAGCAAAAGTTGAACAGCGGATCTGTCACCAGTATTTTATTCTAGGTGACCAATAACTGCAAATTACCATGAGCTCTGCAATCTTCTGTCAAGTCATTATCCTACATCATTCCTATCTTTTGAAGAAATTATTGTAGCCTGTGAAGTTAGGACAAGTGTTCAGTAACTTGCTGGTTGTAGTTAGATTTGGATAAAGTTTTTTTGCAAATTAATGCTTTCTTGGATTCAAATTTCTCATATGAGCTTTTATATTTAGTATTAAAAGTTTAGTTTTCATAGACTTCTTTAAAACCTGCATGTTAAGTTCACTGCATTCATTAGCAAAAATTTTTAATTATACTTTGGTTGTTTTATTAGTAATACAATACAAGATCTATTGCATTTCATGTTAAAAAGATAAATCATGTCACAGAAACAAAAACTGACCGCTCTCACTTGCTCCAAATTGAGTATCGAATAAATGGTAAATACAGCTGGTGTAATTTGTCATTTTTACTTCTATATTCTTACTTCCCTCACCCGCACCCCAAAACAGAAAAAAAAATCGCGTCCCAAACTGCTCTGAACATATACCTTTCATAGCAAACCTGTGCCAATAAAAAAATAAAATAAAAAAAAATTAAGGAAGAGACTGCCAATAAAGTCAAAAGAAGACAAGAGGAGAGGTTGTTAAAATAGACAATAGAACTGGCATTGACTGTACATTGCTTTGGCAGGTTGCATTTTTGGAAAAGCTTGCAGATTACTGCAGACAAAACATACTTTTAAATATTCCTACAGTTTGATTACAGTCATGTAAAAATTTATATAATATTAATAGAAATTACAATGAATGCTAGCAGCTTTCAAAGTAATAGAACTCAACATTCTTCCCCTTCCTGAAAATACTTAGGTATATGCTTATCTTCACGCAACTTTGAGATTTCACAGAGACTTGTGAATATTTGCAGGACAGGACCTGTGGATTGATATCCAATTAGACTCCTCAAATCATGGCTGTAGATGCTGTGGAAGAGTTGCTTTCAAGTTTTTATTGTTAGCTTTACCTTTAAATGAAACTTCATACTACTTTTTATGTAAGTGTGTATATCTAACTTCAGAGAGGCTCTTGAAAAGAGGAAGACAATGAAGTGAATCCTGAAAAATATTCTCCCAAAGAATTTTAATACCTGCCAATTGCTTATATTCAAGCATCCCCAATTTTTTCCAGCTGTTTTGCTAGCACTCACAGTGGGACGAGTGTTAATAAGAAGTGACACCGCAGCTGAATCAGGTGGGTGGCCTGGTGACAGAGGATACAGAGAAGGTGGAGTTACTGAATGCCTTATTTGCTTCAATCTTTCCTGCTAAGGCTGGCCCTCAGGCATGCCAGTCCCTGGAGGTAAGAGAGGAAGCCTGTAGAAAGGATGACCTTCCCTAGGTTGAGGAGGATCGGGTGTGAGATCATTTAAGCAAACTGGACACCTGCAAATCCATGGGCCCCAAGGGGATGCACCCGTGACTGCTGAAGGAGCTGGCCAATGTCATTGCTGAGCCACTCTCCATCATCTTTCAAAGGTCCTGGATGACAGGAGAACTGTCTGAGGACTGGAGGAAAGCCAGTGTCACTCCAATCTTCAGAAAGGGCAAGAAGGAAGACCCAGGGAGCTACAGGCCTGGTCATCCACACCCCCATCCCTGGAAAGATAATGGAACAGCTCATTCTGGATGTCATCACTAAGCAAGTGGAGGAAAAGAAGATTATCAGGAGTAGTCAACATGGATTCACCAAGGGTAAATCATGTTTGACCAATCTAATTAGGGGACTAATTTTCAGCGTGACCTGGATAGGCTGGAAAGCTGGGCAGAGAGGAACCTGATGAGGTTCAACAAGGGCAAGTGCAGGGTCCTGCACCTGGGGAGGAACAACCCCATGCACCAGTACAGGCTTGGGGTGGACCT
>Ga0065711_1001429_pt1 | contig 43401 bp, 29 predicted proteins | sample Hoacrofraction12_FD_59098 | JGI IMG/M metagenome (GOLD analysis project Ga0065711, IMG submission 59098) | Hoatzin crop microbial communities from Cojedes, Venezuela - Epithelial fraction 12 v2 (version 2) | ecosystem: Host-associated > Birds > Digestive system > Esophagus > Crop | place... | reverse complement strand
CTCCGTCACCCTCAGAGAGAAGAAGTTCCTCCTCATGTTCAGACGGAACTTCCTGTGCCTCAGTTTGTGCCCATTACCCCTTGTCCTGTCGCTGGGCACCACTGAAAAGAGCTTGGCCCTATCCTCCTGGATGATGGAATTGCAGGATGTTTTGGGAATTGAGATGTTTTGGGCCAGGTTTGTTCCAACTGTGTACCAAGGCTGCTGCCAGGAGATTGGCTCCAGCAGCTTATCTGACCATATGGGAACCTTCTGGGGTGTCTCTGGGGGACATCCTTGGACTCTCGGCTTTAGAGGATTGCAATTCCCTCCATCCTGTGGCCTGCAGTGTAAGCTCACAGGAAGGAGATTGTATATATTTAAAAGTGGAGAACTTGTAGGATTAAAACCCAAAACAAAATCAGAGAATTCACGCACCTTTCTTTTTTATTATTTTTTTTCATCCACATTTCTTCCAGCTCTCATTAGATTTTAGCATCAGATTTCCTCAGTGTGGGGAAAGAATACGGGGTAGAGCTTGACTCTTAACCTGTGGGGTTATTGAGTGAGATGGCTCCAATACAGGAGTATTCCCATTTCTCTTAGCTCTTGGCAAAGGAACAAGTAAGAATATCCTTCTGTTTAACACCTGAGCATCCTTCCCCACAAAAGCCCATCCCTGCTGTTATCTGGGCACACATCCCTTTTGGAAGAGGAGATATTTGCTTCTCAGGAGCCTCTTTCTCCCAGGAGGAAGCCCGTCCCTCTGAGCAGAATTGTTGGTTAGTTAAAGCTGCCTATTTGATACGTTTAAGTGCATTGTACTTGGACAGTAATTGCAATTCATACCGAGCAATCACCAAGTCAGCTGTCACAATAACAAACTGCTTAATAGATATGCACTAATGGGCCGTCATTGGAGCTCCAGAGAGAGAAAGACTTTGGCTCAAAGGGAGATGTCATTCCTGGTTTGACGAGATCTAAGTAGTCACAAGGGCTGCTGGTTCTGATGTGCAAGTATGCCCAGGACTTCGCACAGGCCTTTGTCTGCTCTTATGCCTGACCCAAGTTACTGTTTTGTCTGACACGCTCATTACAAATCCTGCTCTGCTCCTTTTCCTCCAACAATTGCACCCCATCCCAACCCTGTCTTGCTGCTCTTTCTTGTGAGTTTGAATTTCAGGACTGCCTGGAACCTTCTGCTGAGAGAAAATAGAGGACAAAAGTGGCACGAACAGTCTGACTGAAATAGGAGTTGGTGGGTGTTGCTTACATGGCAAAGTGGCAGCAAGGAGCTGAACTTTCCTGTCTACCATACCTGGTGTGAAGGATGCTGGGAACACGTCTTCCTCTGGGAGAGGCTGCTGTGGAAAAGGAGGAAACTGAGGCTTTAGGAACGTTCACGTAGTTTTAGGAATTCAGTACTGCAGGTGAGACCTTGCCTGGCAGTGCTGAAAGGTTAAATACACAGAAAATTAACTTCTAATGGAAGTGTTATGTACAAATTGGAAACGACAATTTGCTGCGGTGGCCAAGGATATGCCCACCCTGTGTGCTGTGGTGGGATGCAGAGTTCCCTCATCCAAAGTGGCTGTAAAACAGACATGGGGTAAATATGATGAAAATGAGCTGCACTCTCCCAACAAGACCACTCCTTATGCCCAGAGTATCTCCAAAGAGGTTGCTCAGCATCTCTCTGCCACCCTACTCCGCACCAAGTGGAATGGCAATGCAGAAGGTCTTACCTGGAATCCTGTGTGGTATGCATCTTAGAAGTATTAGGACAGATATCTCAAAGGCTGGTGTTGCTCACCACTCTGAGCTACCATATTCTGACGACCATGGTGAGTGCAGGACATCTTGGAGATTTTGCACTGAGTGCCTACAGAAGCAGAGAGAGCTCAGTAGAGATGTAAGGTTGAAATGAGAGGTTTGTGGCTGAGTGAGAGGGATTTGCCCAACCCTGAAGTCAGCAACATCTGAACTACATAGCAACACACAGAATCACAGAATCACAGAATCACAGAATCACAGAATCACAGAATCACAGAATCACAGAATGGTAGGGGTTGGAAGGGACCTCTGTGGGCACAAAAAATAGTTCCTTGGCTAGGAGTCCAGTCCACACCCTGTACAGACACTGTCTAACCTTCTGTCCAGGTGCTATGCAAAAGGAAGGATGTCTCAGCATGTCAGAGGGAAATGAAAGTTGGAGGTCTGGGGACTATTCTGAGCCCACATAAGCCATAGCCTACCATTGCAGGGAAAAGGTTTGAAGTACTGGAGCTTTCTACAAAGTCTCTGTGCACACAGACTCTGTTATTGCAATGCTATAAGGGATTTCTGCTAAAGAAGAAACAGACCCTGTGGGTCTTTAGAAGAAACAGACCCTGAGGGTCTTTAGTAGGACAGGGGCCAAGGCCTTTGAGAGGTCGGTTGTCCACATTATGCAAGAACCATCAACCATATCCTGGGTGTTACTGGGATTGGCTTTACTGGGAAGAGAAGTGAACCACATTGGGATAATTGAGAAGGAAAGAGAAGGAAAAATGGGAGAAGATAGGGATATTTGGCTCCTTTCTACGGGATCTAGAATGTGCCACTTTCAAGTTAGCCATCTGAATGCTACTGTTCCACCACAGACTTCGCTACTGTGGTCAAAGAGCTGCTCTGGCAGGAGATGCAAGTCCCTTCAGCATCTTCTCTATTAAGACGTGGTCCTGGGTCTTGAGTGCTTCTGACAGGTCTCCACGCCGGTAATGCACAGCAGCTGCCTGGTTCTGCCTGGCCGCACATTGGAGATGGTGGAGGAGGAGAGCGGAGATGTTCCCTTTCACACCTGAAAGGACACGCTGGGCACCACATGCTTCTTCTGACAGCTACTTTCCCTCTCCCCATTCCCTTTCTTTCCGTGGGGAAAAGCTTTGCAAGGTATGGGATGACATGCTGTGGAAAATGACAGTTGCTGGCCTTAAACAGTTTGTTACATCAACAGTGCATGGGAGAAAGGAGCCTGCACATTCCAAGCAGGGCTGCTCTCTTCAGCAGCCTGCAAGGTCTCCTTTCTGGGGGATTAGTCTGAGAAGATGGACAGGGAAGCAGAAAGGGGGAGAGTTTATTGGTAGTGGAAACTTGGCTGCTTTGCCCAAACACTTCAGTTAATGAGCAGGAAGGTCGTTGTCTTGTTTGGAAATAGGGCTTGGAGAAGCTACTTTCTGCACCATCACCATCCTGTGCCTTACAAGGAGCACCATGAATTTTACTGGGTGTCTTCACCCCTTCCTCCCCCACATGTACAGGGAAAAATTTCTCAGAGAAGAGCTTATTTCCACTTTATAGGAGTTCAGGCTTATCCCTACTTTTAGTACTTAGGGTTTACCCTGTACCTGTTTGCTGCCTAAACATCATTCTGGGGAACTGTAATTTAGAGCTGTCACCTGCAAATGACACCTCCCCATTTGAACACAGAATCGTGACACCCTACTGAAAACCCTCCGTCCACAAATCTCACCTCCCCTCTAAGGATGCTGTAGGCTGGGGATGCCTGTGAGCAAGTGCCTGGGTTGAGGGCTGCCACTCAGGTTTTAGCCACGAGCAGATGCTGCCCTCCCTCTGCAGCTGGGAAGCTGGGATGTGCAAGTAAAGTGACTTTGCCCAAGTTTCAGAGTGGAGTCAGGAATAGAAGCAATGTCCCTTGGCCCTTTTTGGGATGAATCATCCTTGTAAATCCTCTTGCCTTGACTGATCTGGTAAATATAGGGTGTGAGAAAGGGTGATTAAGTGACTTATCTGAAGTCACATGTGGCATTTATGGGATTTGGACACAATCCTAAACCGGCTCCACTGCTTTAACCACTATGCTTTCCCTGCTGTAGCTGTGACCCTGAAAGCGTGCAAACACCATCATGTATTACAGCAGCAAAGAATAAATGCACAGACAGCCTGGAAAATCAGCTCCCTAAGGAAATACAAGACTAATCCCATACGGGAGAAGATGCAATCTAAAGCAGGCTGTTAATTAATTATTATTATCTTAACCAACCCAAGTATGGAGTCAGGGACACAAGTAAGGTTACAATTTTTGACAGATGCAGATTGATTTCTTAGAGCATCCACACCAGGCAAAGCAGCTAATCCCTTTCACAAAGGTGCAAATTGTTAATCTGATTTGCATGCTTGGCTGGCTGCTTTTGTCCCACCGATTAGTTTAGAACTCACTAGCCGGTGACGAATAAATGAGAAGTTGTGACTGGGCTCCCTCCTGAAATGAATTTCTGATTGACTTTGGAAGGCATCTCCCTGGGGCTGGTTTCTGTCTTCTGAAACAACACAAACCAAAGAGGGAAGAAGGAGGTAGGTGGGGCTGGGGAGAGAAGGAATGAAATTAAACAAAGGGCAGCTCTTAATTAAGGCCTAGGAGCACAACTGAAGACAGAGACAGGTGGTAGCCGGCTTTAGTACCTTGCAAGTCAACTCATTAAACACCAGCTTCTGCCTGCATTTTTAATATCTGTGAAGAGAGTAGTTGAGTCTCTTCTTTGAGGAGAGCAGATCTGTTTAGCATTATATTATATTTAAAGCACCCAGCAGTGCTAAAATTGGGACTGGAGCCCCAGAACTGTTGAGCCAAAAGGCACAGTTTGGTCTGCTAAACGATGCTGACACTTAGAACGAACTATACTTTTTTCTTTTAGGGTCTTTCCTATTGCTGATTAAAGTTGCATTGTTTCTTATTTTATCTCCTAGTCTCAGGCAAGCTATTGTATGTGAGGAGTTAATGAGTCTCAGGCCATCTTCTAAAATTGCTGAATTCATAGGGGAGGACATGTCGTCTGAACCATTGTGGGCCTGCGATTCAGCACTCAGATGAAGGCAACTGAATGTCTACACAGGGGTCTTTCCTTGGGAGATGGTGTCGGACGTCCTGCTACAGTGAATACCATCACAGGCAGACTCCACTGACTGCATCAACAAGATCGCCGGTGGCTACCCCAAGAGCTCAAACAGGCAGCTCACACAGAGACACCTACAGAGACACCTAAAAGTGGGTGTCTCCATCTATACATCACATCTTAGCCCTAGATATCAAAACTGCAGATGCTTACAAATGAGCTTTTCCCCTCAGGCTCCTTGAAGAACCAGTCAGATGTGGCTTTCTTCCGTTTGAGTAAATTCCTATTGTGTTTTTGGGTGATCTGAACTCTGTTGGTCATGAAGCAGCCTGAAGGAAACACATCTGTGAACCTAGTCTCTTGTGGCTCCCTTGTCAGTGGTGCAGACATCTCAGGAAAGCACCAAGACCTGATGTGGGTAGGGTTTTGGTGCTGTATCCAGACAACTGGATTGCTTGTACCAGTGCTTCTACTTTCCTGCATGTTTTCAGTTCCTGGAGAAGAGTGAAGGATTTCACTCCAGACCAAGTGTTTGGTCTGGTCTTGCAGGACTGTGTCTACCATCTCGGTGATCATTTTCTCTTGGACATGACTCGTGTTAATTTCTCCTCTGTGATTCATCCCATTCCCAGCTTGTCAAGGCAGAGGATATTTGGCAGCTATCTGGTGGATATCTGTCCATTTATCCATCTTTTTATCTTTCCATGACTATCCTCTCATTCATCTTGTTGCCTTTTGCTTTACTTAATATCATGCTGTCATTACATTTCCTTGTATTTGCCTAGCTGTTCTAGTGCTCCTGGTGCTGCTGCATCTCAGCATCTCCCAAAGTATTTAACACCTTAGCTGTTCTTTCAAGTAGGTAAAAGCTATTTATCTGTATCTTATAGATGGACAGCTGTAACATACAGTGCCTCTATTCTAGTAAATTCAAAAGTTCTGGCCCATGGATCTCAACATTAGGAAATTTAAACTGTTGGCATGGGCCAAAAACCATTTGTGACAGCCAGTTTGGATGAGGACACCCTCTTTTGGGAGCTAGGATTGTAGCAACGTGAACATTACCTCACAAGTGTTCAGTCAGCATAAAACTATGGATTTGCCACCATGGTAGTCACAGAAGTATGGGAGGGTGAGTCAGAGCTAACCACTACTGTTGACAGGATGGATAGAATCAATTCGGATGCAATCTGTCCCTCAGGAGCTGTAGGCTTGTGTACCTTCAGGCCAAACTTAATTGTGGACTGAGTAGCCAGTGGAGAGTTCGTACCCATTGGGATTTGGGAGTAGGCAGTGACACATCAAAGTCTGTGTGAGCAAAAGCATGCAGATCCTTCGGAAGCCAAAGCTCCATGAAGTGGAGACACCTTCATGTCTACAGCACCTTTCAAATGGGGAGGAACCTTGCAGACCTCATGGAAGTGCAGCCAGTCCTGGGTAGGATCGTGGTGGCTCTTGAACAGGACCAAATCACCTAACACCCTGGGCTTCAACCTGCCTCAATCCTTGTGGAGCTGCAGTTGAGGCAGTATGGAAAGCTACAAACATCTTAAGTGATTTGCCCAAGGCTAAGCTGGAGGGTGATTGCACAGCTGAGAATGGAAATAGCTAAAACCCCAAGCGATGGACTTCCCTTCCTTTCCTATGCAGCTCCTAAGGTGAAATCTTTGTGTGAGACAGCAATTAATCCTGTATGACGTCTGGCTACTGCAGCAAGTTTGATGGCTGCAGTTGGTGACACTTAGTTACCCAGAAGTGCTATCAGCTCTGTAACACAATTTGCAATAAGTCACCATTAATTAATGCTAAGTTATGAAGCACTTCTAGGGAAAGTGACACACCGAATCGACATCAGTGCAAGAAGAGTTCATTATGGCTAATGTTAGGACAATAAAAGACGGAGGAATTAATGATGAATTTCAATGTTAAGTATCACTTTTCCCATGCTTGAACACTTTGTCTCAGAGAGGAGGGGACACTTGTAGAGAAACTGTAGAGGGACAGCATAATAGTAGCCTGCAGAAAAAAAAAAAGCATATTCTTCAGCTTGTCCGTATGTGTGTATACACAGTGTCTGGGCTGTGTCCTCTGTGTGCGGCCACAGCCACACACGCTTGGATGTGCACACACTCTACTGCTCCCCAGCCCTGTAAACACATCCTAAAGTGATCCCTCGCATTTCATACACTCCTGGCTATGCATCACGCCTCTCCACATGGAGGAGGTTTGGCATTTATAGACCTTCCTGCAACTTACAGCTTTGTTTCAACAGCTTGACTGGTCGCTGGTTACTTGAACACTGCTTGCACCCATCCTACCCCACTGCAGACAGACCTGTCTCTCTCTCTGTTCCTCCTCTCTTCCCTCCTGCCTTTTCCCCTCCGAAGTTTCTGCCAACTCTTGTGCCAAATTCTGGATTGATCGTTTGCGAAGCTGCCTGCATGAGTGCAAAACTGAGAAAAAAGCTGTGGTTTTCGGGGTTTTATTGTTTTTTTCAAATCTGTTGCCAGTTGCGTTCACCAGCCAGCATTAAAATCCCTGCTAAATCTTCCTTGATCAACACTCAGGTATGCCCATTCCTCTCTTGATTCCTCTCTCTCTCCACACATATTCTATTGTTGATTCCTTACACAGTACAGAAATGGACATTGTTTCCCCCAGTTCTTGTCCCATATGACTTGACCAAGTTGGTGGCAGTACAGTGATGCAGTTCGGTTGCTCCTCAGCTGTGGAGCAACCCTGAGGTTGCTCAAAGACCACAGTCACAGAACACCAGGCTTTATATAAAATTTTACTATGCCAGAGTAGCCTGACAGGATAGTTTTGAAGATATCAAAGCCATGAAAAAAGCCAGAACTTCTCAAACTAACATTTTACTAGAGAAAGCTGATATTGAACTTGTGACAAGTTTATATTTTCATATCGTTTTAGAAAAAGAAATGAATCCACCTGAAGGGTTGAACGTTGACTAACAAAGTATTGCAAGGTGCACATACACGAACGACAGCACTTAAAAACTCTGAAGGTTTCTTATGCCATCAGTAACTCCAGAGAAATCCGTCCCAGGGATTAAAACATCCTGAAATGATAAAGCCATACATTTTATTTTAAGGAGAGAGGTTTAGGGGTCTCCCACTTTAAACTCTGGCTAAATCAAGCTTACCTCTATCTCTACTCCCCCAAAATCACAAACCTGCATGTGGCTGCTGTGTAGAAACTCTTCCACAATGGGCTACAAAGTCAAGCCAGAGCAATTCCCTCAGCTAATCAATATACAAAATGCTGCTGCCGTTCTGATCTCAGTCAAAGCAACAAGCGCTCCCCTCATCACAAAGGCCTGAGAGATCAAAACCAGAAATTCAATAAAAAACACACTACACTCCTGCATAGCTGCACTTCCGAGATGAAGCCACATTGATACTGAAGTGGTTGATGCGGGCAGCCCCACTGAGTGACAAATACACTTGCATCCAGGGAGCATGCCCTAAAAATAATGATAAAAATCCAATATGTGGGGTGCTGGGAAGATCAGATTGGAAACAAGAAGTTGGGTTGTAATGGATCAGTGCTCGGATGCCTCACTTCTGCAGGCTTTATCTCAGCAGAGAAAAACATGACCTCTTCCTTCGTCTTTGCCCCAAGGACACACAACTAGAAGCTCAGAGATGAATGACTGTAATGGTCCATCTCTCTGGAGGAGAGCCTGAAAGCGAAAAATATTTTCCTCTGCATTGTTCCAAATGTAGTGAGATATGAAGAAAGCTCCTTTCTCAAATTATCTGAAAGAATAAGAGGGAACAAATAATCTCCAGATAAAAGAGAGGAGAAAAAGAGGGGTTTTTTTTTGCAGAATCTTCAGTGATAGAAACAGCTGAATTCAAGGCTGGAAGTTCTGTCACTGAGTTAGATGGGAATGGTAGGGATGGATTGGCATCTTATTGTATGACTTTGGACAAACTGTTCTTTTTGGACATCACAGTGATCAAATCACATTGTTATTTCCCTGATAGGTATCCTAGGCATCATAGAGAGTTGTCCTAACACAAAACATACCCTTTCCAAAGTCTCAGAAGTCCTCTGGCCCACTCATTTATCTACCAACACCCTACCATTCCTGTAGGAGACCTCCACAATCCATAGGCAAACCACCATCTCCATCTCCAGCAATAATCCTGAAGGTGCTGAACGTTGCAACGGGTGACTGTCAGGCAGCATCACACAGGGATTTTCCTCCTGGCAAAATTAGTAGCTGGAAAGGAATTAAAGCTGTTAGTGATGTATACGGTGGCACTGGTGGGTACAGGAAAAGTATTATTCAGACACTCTTAGACATGAGATAGTTCCGCCATGGGACTGAGACCTGTAAGCGACCAGGCTTTATCATTTCTGCTCACAGAAGTGCTTGTCAAAGTGTATTGAGATTGGAAGCTCAGTGACATCTCAGGGTAGTGATTTAGCCAGGTGATTTTGGAAAAATGGTACAAAAAAAGTGTTTTCTTCCTTTGACCCTACTTTTCCTCATTTCCCTTGGTATTTGATATCCCCTTGCTTTTGTGTTAAGAGGTCACGAGTGCAAATAAAACCCATCTCCTGTCTTTTTATGCCATATGGCCCTGCACACATATATGCAGGTGTGTCTCTTGGGAGGATGGTCTGAAGCTCTGTTGCCCCTTCCAAGGAGCATGTTTAGTCTCTTACTAAACCAGCAACCTTCTTGTCAGCAATACTCTGTCACTAATTGACGTCCCAACTGATGATACACCTGTATCTTTTATTTTGTATCCACTCCGATACCTCGTCACTTCACTCTCCCATCATTTGAACACGCTTCACCTCCTTTGGTCCACTTCTGACATGTGTACTGCTGTCTTCTGCCCATCTCTGCATCTATGCAGACACCCATACCCACAGATGCACACTGCTACAGTGGCAATGAGATGGAGATTAAAGCCACTAATTGCATACAAACAAGCCATTATGGGGACAACTGCAAAGCACACCCCACCCCTGCACTAATTCATCATTCCCTGAATAGACTAATGCCCTTTTGTTTCCCAGCATAAGTTCCTAATGATGTTAGGGGGCATCCAAACAACACGGTGGCACCAGGATGAGCTCGTTAATGAGATTAGTAAATTTTAATTTAGATGAAAAACAGGCAAGGCAGGGAAAAAGGCCTATTATTGTTTAGCATTACAAAAGATGGGTTTGGGAAGCAGAAAGGAGTGGAGGCAGCAGGCTGAGGGGTGGGCTAGAGAGCTTATGTAGGGAATGACAGCAGATGTCCTGCTGAGCCGTTCTCCTATACTTCTGTCCTAGACTTGCTGACCATCACGTGCTTATTCACACCTTCAGGTTGAGGTGAAGTGGAGGGAAATTTATACTTTATCTATTTTGAGTAGAGCTATGACTTGACTTAGTTTCCCCAAGAAGTTTCTAGGTGCTGGCGTGAAGCTGGTCTATATAGGCAATGTGATGCTCATGGTTTTGACCACTCGTTATTTTTACCTAAGGGAGTTACTGGTGGTTTGTCTGCGTGGGCAGGCAGCAGCCACTTTCTGCCTGCAGCCTTTTCACTACCAAAGCCCTAGTGGTAATCCTGATCCCAGTGTCTTGTCTGAAGTCACCACTACAAAGCTACCCTATGCTCTGTCCCACTGCTGTGTACCTTTTGTTTGCCCGTGCCACCATCTCCTTTGAATGTTTTCTCAGAGTCCCCTCTAGACTGCATTCGCATTTACCGAATGAAGTGTTATGGAGCAATCCAAATTCCTTCTGCTTTTTCAGCCAGACCATAGGGTTTATAGTCCAGTCCTGTCTTTAGGGAGTATCAGGTATTGCTTTGAGTGTCCAGCGTGAATGGAGTGAATGGTGGGTTCATTGCAACAGCAGCTCTGGGAAGACGTGACGGATCTCTGAAGACATCAACCAAATAGCCTCAGCCATCTGCTCCTGTATACATTACATCTCAGACATGAAGAATGAGTCACAGGAATTCCAAAGGGAGGTGCATGAGACCCTACCCACACATTTTAGATTAGACCTCCTTCATGGTACGTGGGAGGCTTTAGCCTGAGTTAGGCTGAGCAAAGGGGAACCCATAGCTCTTCCTAAGCAAAGTGTGGGTGCTGTGAGCCTCTGGGCAAGCTGAAAAAGATCACAGAGCTTGATATGGCTGAGGTCCTCTGTTCTTCACTATCACATAGTCATTGAGTAGTTGATGGGGATATGGGAGAAGCAAACATCTCAGCCTTTCCTGTGAGGCACAGCCCTGATTTGACCTAATAATTTGAAAAGTCTGTGTGTGAAATCAGAACCTTAAGGACTGCAGGCTCTGGTGGAGTTCTGAGTAAGGGCCCAGTGGGGAGGAGCAGAGGTGAGAAAGAGTAACAATTGAAAACAGTTGGCACATTTCTGAATCTGAAAGGCATCTCAGCACAATGACGAGGGAGTCTCAGCCTGTCTGCATAGCTGTGATGGACAATTTGGAGTTAGTTGTTTCGGACTCTACAACAGTTTCCTATTTCTGCTCCCGTGCGAGAGGTGACAGGAATGTGTGAAGCTTCCATTTGGAGAAAAAAGAGTGAGGAAAGACCTCTCACTATACTCCCAGTCATGGTATTGTGCGTGCCCATTGGCCTGCCTTATCCTGCCAAATCCCATCGATGCTTCCCATTCTCTGTTCTCCACACACAATGCCCCTAAAACCACATTCATCCCTTCCAGCTTTGCTTCTTAGTCATTCTCTCTGATTTTCCTCTCTCCCTCCTGGTAGGAATTCCTTTCTCTACCCCTAAAACTGTTCCCTTCCCCTTACCAGCACCCTGTTGACATATTTGCTTTAGCTGCTGGAGGAGCCAGAAAGAGTATCTGGATGGAGGGTTATAGCCTACAGTAAATTGTATGGTTCTTCCAAGGTCCAAGCTCAGAGAAAAACCTCATACAGGGTTTTAAGCAAAAGGTAGTGGCTGACAGCTCCAGGACCTTTCCAGACCTGTGACCTGATGATGGCAGACAGTGGTTTGCAAAACACAGAGGTGAGATAAGGGACTGCTGCGTCAGCATGAGTTTTGACTGAGCCAGAGCTTCTCTCTGCCTGTTTCCCTAATGCATCTAAATTTCTTCCCCTAAGCCAGCATTGAAGAACATCTCCAGATAGACTCTCAATACCAAATCAACAAAACCTGTCATATCTCCTATCTCTGAAGTACCTGTGGCCAGGGAAGTTGCATTTACCTGCAGCTTATTTGCCCCAGGACCTCCATGTCAGCATAACTGAGGGATGCACTGGCCAGCCAGACCTGGTGCGTGGGATGTGGGAGCAGGAAAGAAGCTGTGACACTTCAGCACAATATCTCCTTTTAGAAGTATTCCTTAAGTGGACAAGACCATCCGCTTTCCTGTCCCTGATGAAACACAATTCCACTTCCCAAAACAAATACTCAGGACTCCTTTCCCAGCAGGCTTCAGTCTCTCTGTGCCTGCTTCCTGGTCAGCTGTGGGCACCTGTACCCTCACAGAGACCTGGGATGGGTTTGTTAAATCATGTTGTCTGCTTTCCTTTGCAGCACTGAGAGTCTGGACACCAAGGGAAAAGTCTAACCTCTGTCAAAATATTCACATATGAGAGATTTCTAAGCAGCTCATGATACTTAGAGCGAAGCAAAAGTAATAAACACTTTGTAGGTGAAGAGTGAGACATTTGAGAGATCCACCAGAATCAAAACTCTTGGAAAATACAGGAGAGACAGAGAAAGAGACATGTAAAGCAGCACTTTGCTTGCACCTGCAAACCACGGATGCCAACAGAAAATGGAATGCAGTCAGAAGGCAGCTTTATTTCTGTCAATTGCTGGTTGTGAATCATTGGATACTTTTAATAGTTTTCAGTTAGCTCAGACAGAGGAGGCTAACTACAAAATGTTGAGAGAGAGAACTGAAGAGCACTTCACTCTGTGCAAAAATGAAACCTAGGAGGGAAAAATGAAGCATGTCTCTTTTTCCTGCCATGAGAAGAGACAAAGAAGAAAAAGAAAGCGGGGGAAACACAGCGGTTTGCTCTAAAGATGAACAGCTGATTTTGGGAGGATATCAGTTAAACAATGGAAATATATTGCACAGGGATCTCAGATTAAAATGACCCCTAGGAAGAGCCTCCTGAAAGATCCAGAATCACCCCTGACAAAGCAGCCAGAAATCACTGAGCGAAAGGGATTTTCATGGTCCAAAACGGAGGCATTAGATGTAAGTGCCTCTGAGACCAGAGAGCATGAAGCAGACAATCAGACACATGCTCAGATGGTTCTAGAGTCAATAAAACCCTAGTTTTGTACAAGCAGTAGTGCCCGTGAAAACACGTAGTGGAGTGGCTAAGAAAGATGCATGCATGTATGGAAGGATGATTGGTGACCACCTCCAACCCAGCTTTGCTCGTGAGGTTTGGCAAGCCCAAAGCTCATCACTTTATTGTAGGTAACAGGTTGCCTCAACCGCTGGTGTCAGTGAGATTATGTCCTTTTACATCTGCTGGTTTCTGTGGCCATCAACGTCATGGCAACACATCCATCCTGGAATTCACGCCATTCTTACAGACTGTCATACCCCAGAGGTCACCCAGGCCATGGAAGGACTTACAGTGGTTCAGTGACTGGGACTAGGCTATCATCAAAAAGAAAAACCTGTCCATCCACAACAGGGCAAAAGAAATACCGAAATCCCCTTACCATCCGTGTCGCATGTATTCTCCACCTTCCAGCTTTGCTGCAAATCTCATGTACCAAGCTGTGGTAGCAGCTGAGATGGAGATCAGCTGGCAGCTCTGACACTCTTGGCAGTCAGATTAACATCAGTAGCTGCTCTAGTTGCAATTTCTGTGTTCAGCCATGGGAAAATAATGAAGTCCTGCTAGTAGTTCTGTCCCCTTGGACTCCAGGAGGCTATGGGAACCACAGTATCACCACAATAAATCTGAACTACAGAGACAGGAGAATCATAGAATCATAGAGTCATAGGCTGGAAAAGACCTCTAAAGAGTATCAAGTCCAACTGTCAACCCAACACCACCATGCCTACTAAACCATATCCTGAAGTGCCACATCTACATATTTTTTAAACACCTCCAGGGATGGGGACTCCACCACTTCCATGGGCAGCCTATTCCAGTGCCTGACCACTCTTGCAGGAAAGACATTTTTCCTAATATCTAATCTAAACCTCTCCTGAAGGAACTTGAGGCCATTGCCTCTTGTCCTATGGAGAAGAGACCAACACCTGCCTCACTACCTCATTTCAGGTAGTTATAGAGAGCAATATGGGCCCCCCTCAGCCTGCTCTTCTCCAGACTAAACAGCCCCAGCTCCCTCAGCTGCTCCTCATAAGACTTGTTCTCTAGACCCCTCACCAGCCTAGTTGCCCTTCTCTGGATGTGTTCCAGCAACTCAGTGTCCTGCTTGTAGTGAGGGGCCCAAAACTGAACACAGTACTCGAGGTGCAGCCTCATCAGTGCCAAGTACAGGGGCACAATCACCTTCTTACTCCTGCTGGGTACACTATTCCTGATGCAAGCCAGGATGCTGTTGGCCTTCTTGGCCACCTGGGCACACTGCTGGCTCATGTTCAGCTGGCTGTCCACCAGGACCGCCAGGTCCTTTTCCACCCGACAACCTTCCAGCCACTCTTCCCCAAGCCTGTAGCATTGCGTTGGGTTGTTATGACCCAAGTGCAGGACCTGGCACTTGACCTTGTTGAGCCTCATACGGTTGGCCTCAGCCCATTGATCCAGCCTGTCCAGATCCCTCTGCAGAGCCTTCCTACGCTCCAGCAGATTAACACTCCTGCCCAGTTTGGTGTCTGCTGTAAACTTCCTGAGGAAGCACTCAATCCCCTCATCCATATCATTGATATAGAAGTTAAATAAGACTGGACCCAAAACAGCCCTGGGGACCCCACTCGTTATTGGCTGCCAGCTGGATTGAACTCCATTCACCACTACTCTCTGGGCTTGGCCATTCAGCCAGTTCTTTCTTCAGCAAAGAGTACTCCCATCCAAACCATGGGCAGCCAGTTTCTCCAGGAGGATGCTGTGGGGAACAGTGTCAAAGGCCTTACTAAAGTCCAGGAGGACAACATCCACAGCCTTTGCCTCATCCACTAGGCAGGTCACCTGGTTATAGAAGGAGATTGGATTGGTCAAGCAGGAAGAACCATCCTTTGAAGCTGACATTAATTTTAAATAAGCCTCTGTCATCCTTCTCATCTTATAGACATATTGGTGTTTACAAGCTTGATTTCTTTTCTTTTAGAGTTGTCTAGTTCATAGCAACAGGGCTATAGGAAGGGGTACCCAGTTTACTGGGAGGTGTCTGCCTCTATTTGCTGAGAGCAGAGTGGGTTGTAAAGGCTGTGTCAGGTAATGTCAGTCAGTGTGGATCTCGAGCATAAAGGCATGCAGTGCACTGCATTGATTTTTGTGTCTGTCCTTGGTCTTTGTTCATGTCCTCTCTCTGATGATGTAACATTTCTTGCCTGGAATAAGGAATAAAGATGCTCTGTGAAGTTAGCAGTATTCATGAAGAAATCAAGTCCCAAGGAGGTTCAGCAGTGTTTCTGATGACCCTTGAAATCCCCACAAATCTCTGTGGTGATGTAGGTGGGAGCCGGGAAAAGCCATAAAGGATTTGTTTGTATTGATAGCAGAAATGGGAATAGAAGAAGGCCCATGCCTCTAAATCATCCATCTGCAGAATGGAAGGGGATAAACATAATTTGTAACACGAGCTTTTCTCTCATCTGGAGACAGATCCATCCCTTCATATAATGGACACCTTCCTCTAGCAGAGCTGTTTAAATCTCAAACCGAATGTCAGCTGGGAAAAGTTTGCCAGTTCCTGTTTGTCTTCCTGTGGTTGCTTCTGCAGCTCTCAAATTAAATTAAAAACTTGAAGACATGTGCTTTTCACATGTCAGAGCAGACTTGCTCTGAAAAGTACATGAAAAGCAGACTTGCTTTTCACCTCTCTGCAAAGGGGATTTGGGAAGATGAATGGAAAGCTGTTGGGGCAAGGGACTGGTGGGGCTAAATATCTGCAGGGATGAACAGCCTAGCACAAAGTTGTCCTGGGACTTGTGACTTGAGGGTGATGCTTGGTGACTACATTTCCTGGAGCAAGGAAGGTTCCATCTGCCCCTAATTCCTGCGTCACTCTCCCCTGTGCCAGTGTGGTGGCTCATGCAAAGTGGTTCATCTTCAGCAAAGGGAAGGCAATTGTTTTGACTTTGGTGAGCCTTAGACAGGATGTATCTGACTACAGATGGACAAGCTAGAGTGGTTTAAGCAGACATAGAACCCGCTGAAGGAAGCAACTGCCTCTCAGGTGAGATGAAGCCATGAAGTTGGCCTCAGTCTGCGGCAATGAGAAATAAAACAAGGTCACTGCAGCCCCTGGAGATCCCTGGTCCGTTCCTGATGGTGGTTAAAGCCATGTCATGGAGGGATGCCTGTAAGCAGTTAGTTATTGAGTCTCATTTGGGTACATTTGTCTGAGCCACACTCACTTCTTCAATGAACTCAACTTGGTTGCTTATGAAGGTGCCCTACTGTAGTAAAACAAACTAATCTGAAAGTTGACACAGCCATGTTAGGTTTCGAGAAATGTAGTTAGTCCTGATGCAATTGATGTTATGCCTCCCCTTGGTCTGGAGGCTTGGACTGGAGATGTGGTACCCTGAAGAAAATCCTTTCAGCGCTGGTGTGCCCCCTCTTCCAACAATCTCAATACCATTCTCCACAGAGTTCTCAACTTCTCTGATCCGGTCAGTCCTTCATCCTGAAAGGCTCTTTCATGGCACCACCCTGAGTGCAGAGGCTGTCTTAGAGACAGTCACAGGATTAAAGGCTTTCATAGAACCACAGAATGATTTCTTTCTCTAAGAAACATCTTCCCAGTCCATGATTCTCCCCTCTGCCACATTTTGCAATTCCTCTGAGACAAGTCCACAGCTGAAAGATATGACTGCAGGCTAGAATAGATGGAATACAGCATCAGTCTGCAGAGACGTCAGCATAGCTCCCAAGACTTGATGTTGTCTGGACGTGAGCGAGGAACCAGAGCACAGAAAAAAAACCAACTTTGAGCATAAAATGGATTATGGAGGTGGACTGTAATGTGAGAGTGACTGGATTTCTCCTTAAAGTGATTATTGCCACGGTAACTTGCAGCATGCACTTTCTTTGAGACCTCATTTAGACATCTTTTACGGTTGAAGCCCTTTGTCACTGTGCCACACAGACCCTTAGCAGAGGGATGTAACATCGTTACTAACAGTGCTTTTATGAAGTGCTTACATCGTAGTGAAACAGGCATCCTTTTATAGACACAGCCTTAGTCAAGAGGGGGAAACAGACTTGCCCCTGACAGCAGTGCAATTGCAGCAGGATGCTAAGTCTGAGTCCAGACTGGATCCAGTCCTGAGCGAGGCACAAAGGAGCACCTTTGCTGCTCGCACTAATCTTGGCCGAAGGATGTTGCGCTGGGTACTTGATGGGATAAACCCTGGGTATATGTAAGATTCAAGTTCTGAGATGAGATAGGAAGGACTTCAACAGGGTCATGTTCATTTCCTTGGCCACCACTCAGAGAGACCAACAAGGGCTCAAAAGGCCTGAAGGAGTCAGAGGGACTTTTCCAAAATTCAGGGAGAACTTCAGTTTTGTCATCAGATAGATGGACACCCATTTGACCTGGCCAGCTGGTCCTGAAATATACTTCTTGGAAACCAAAGTATCTTTTGGATCATGCATGAAGAGGAAGAAGAATAGGGGCCACAGTGTCTTAGAAATCCTTGGAGAAATTTCCAGGGCAGTGATACCAATCCTGTCTTTATCATGTCTCTTGTAATCAAGGACTACTTCTAGTAAAGGGTTGCTCTTCTACCATGGAGGGTGTGCAAATGCCCAGTGATGGGGACCCTGAGGCTGGTCCTAGTTTACAGGGGTGCACAGAGCACCCGAGATAATAGAATCATATAATCATAGAATCATAGAATGCTTTGGGCTGGAAGGGACTTTGAGAGGTCATCTAGCCCAAATCCCCCTGCAGTGAGCAGGGATATCTTCAACTAGATCAGGTTGCTCAGAGAGCCATACAACCTGGCCTTGAATGTTTCCAGAGATGGGGCCTCCACTACCTCTCTGGCCAATCTGTTCCCGTGTTTCACCACCCTCATGGGAAAAAATTTCTTCCTTCTATCTAGTCTAAATCTACCCTCTCTTAGTTTAAAGCCATTTCTCCTTGTCCTATTGCAATAAGACCTGCTGAATATATTTTCCCCATCTTTCCTATAGGCCCCTTCAAGTACTGGAAGGCTGCTATAAGGCCTCCCAGCAGCCTGCCCTTCTCCATTATGAACAGCCCCAACTCTTTCAGCCTTTCCTTATAGGAGAGATGCTTCAACCCTCGGATCATTTTTGTGGCCCTCCTTTGGCCCCGTGCCAACAGCTCCAGGTCTGTCCTGTGCTGAGGGCTCTAGAGCTGGACACAGGACTCCCGGGGGTGTCTTGACATAGCAAAGTAGAGGGGCAGAGTCATCTCTCTTGCCCGGCTGGCCACACTTCTCTTGATGCAGCTCAGGGCATTGTTGGCCTTCTGGGCTGTGAGCGCACACTGGTGGCTCATGTCCAGCTTTTCTTCCACCAGTGCCCTCAAGTCTTTCTCGGAAGGGCTGCTCTCAAACCCCTCATTCCCCAGCCTGTATTGATAGCAGGGGTTGCCCCGACCCAGATGCAGGACCTTCCACTTGGCCTTGTAGAACTTCGTGACGTTCACGGAGGCCGATTTCTCGAGCTTATCCAGGTCCCTCTGGATATCACCCCATCCTTCTGGTGTGTCCACTGCACCACTCAGTGTGGTTTCATCTGCAAACTTGTTGAGGGTGCACTCGATCTCACTGTCTAAGTCACTGATGAAAATGTTAAACAGCACCGGTCCGAGTACGGACCCCTGAGGGACACCACTCATCACTGGCGTCCACTTGGACATCGAGCCATTGACCACTACACTCTGGCTGCAACCTTCCAAACAATTCCTTATCCACCAAACAGTCCACCCATCAAATCCATATTTCTCCGATTTAGAGAGCAGGATGTTGTGAGGGACTGCATCGAAGGCTTTACAGAAGTCCAGATAGATCACATCCATAGCTCTTCTCTTGTCCACTGATCTAGCCATTGCAGAATGCCACTAGATTGGTCAGGCAGGACTTGCCCTTGGTGAAGCCAAGATGGCTGTCTCGAATCACCTCCCTGTCCTCCATGTGCCTTAGCATAGCTTCTAGGAGGATCTGTTCCATGATCTTCCCAGGTACAGAGGTGAGGCTGACAGGTCGGTAGTTCCCAGGGTCCTCCTTCCTACCCTTTTTAAAAATGGGCACAATGTTTCCCTTCTTCCAGTCACCAAGGACTTTGTCTGACTGCGATGACCTTTCAGATATCATGGACAGTGGCTTGGCAATGACATCAGCCAATTCCCTCAGGACTCTGGGATGCATCTCATCAGGTCCCAAATGATGGTGAGATGCTGGTTCTGGTCTCCAGAGTGGTGAATCTTGTACAGCACTGCTGGGAGATGATGTGGGGAGTGTCCGTATCTGCCTATCTAACAGCTTGCTGGTGGCACTGGTGTAGGAAAAGAAACTGAAGCAAGAAGAGTCAAGCACATGTATCCATCAGTAGATGTTTGTTGTTGTCACTGTGACTTTCTTGTGAGTATTACAGCACTTGCTCTTTTGTTCTGAAGGTTCCTGTTGTTCAAGAATAATCCTTGCATTAAGGAGACAAAACAACAATCAAAAATGTTCAAATTGACAGAGATTTTAAGGATATCTCCATGACTCAGGGTCTGCCCTGCCCAGTTTCTGGAAGCCAGAAAATATTTATCCTAGTGTAGCCTAAAGGTGAAAACTCACGCAGCAAATAAAACAAGTCCATGTTATTGCTTTGAATCTTTATTTAGTCAATTTTAAGCCAGTTTTTTGATGTTAAGGAATCTGACCTTTAGTGTAGGATGTTGGCGAGACTACTGAAGGTGGAGGAGTTGGCAGTTGGCCTGTTTGCTCAGTTGGCAGCAGTCTGACCTGTCACACCGGGTCACCAGGAAGAGCAAAACATGGCCAAGGCTGCATGATGTAGTTTGAGAAAATGCAGTTTGTCTGGAAAGCACTGGTGAGATTTTAAGAGGCAGAGAGAAAGGATAAAGACAGCAGGGAGAAGATGCTTCTATCAAAGATACCTACATAACAACTCTGCTTTAATAGCACTAATTGGTGTTTGACTTCAGTCAGACCAGAAAGATAGAGATAAATGAACAAGCTGTAGAAAGAATGAACCTCATTGGAGCTGTCTGGTAGAGAGAGACAGGGAAAGCATGAAGGTTAGAAGTCTAATGACAAGCATCCCTAATGATTGCTCTTCCTGTATTCCCTCTGGGTAACATTTCCTGACTTTAAATTGTCTTAAAACCACTCTAACGCAACTGAAACATTTCTAAATATAATTCAGCTCAACTAATGTTAAAGGATATAACAGAACTTCAGGAAAGAAAGTGAAGCACAATTAGTTTTTTAACCATTACATGTCATTCAGAGCGGGCCAAAGGGTGCATGAATTTGGGTAAACAAGAGAGACAAAACTGGTGTGTTAGCTGGAGTGAAATTTCACCTGTCTGCAGCAGCACATGGTTTCCCTGCAGACTGTACCTCCGTAGACAGTGTGAACCTCTGCACTGTGACAATAACAGAAACTCCACCCACACTCCCACAGAAAAAATCCAGGCAGCTTCCTGAAACAAAATTAAGCGTTGTCACAGACAATGATTTCTCAGTCCTGGGCGAATAGATCTCTCCTTCGGTAGTCGCAGGTGGATGCTGGATGCTTGCATTGCCTCTTCCGCAGCAGCCTGAGCTCACTGGCTTCTCCAAAGCGATGTGGAGCTTGGCTGCAGAAAATGGTTTAAAAGAACAATTAGCTTTCTGTAACAATAACCTCTTTATTCTTCATTATGAAAAGGCCTGAAAGGGAATTTGTTTTCCAAGATAGATGTGAAATGAAGCTCTATCAGAACAAGTAACCTTGCAAACCAGACACAATAGCCAGTATCTACCCATCGCTTCCTCCCTTGCCCTCCCGAGGCAGTGCGTAGCAGCTCGTGAAAAGCATGGTTTTGTCTGATCCCCTGCTTATAAATTGCACTCATTAATAATATTTTCATTTCTTGTGAAAGCAATAAAATAATAAATGTGCCTCCACAGTTCCTGCTTTTCTCAGGGCTGAGCTCCCTGCCTGTCTCTGGCAGGAAGGTCAAAGCCGAGGGCTGGATTCGTGCCTGTTGTTCAGAGGCTCTTTTAGCTGTCACGTACAGATAATGTCACTCTTTCCCTTCACTGACCTTCTCTGGTCTAGCCCCAGAGCTGAGTCATAACTTGTTAAATGGACACTCCCAAATAGCACAGAATCAAGCTCCAAGTACAAAACCCATACGATGAACCTATTTGTGCATTTACAACACCCAGCATTTGAGCATTTAATAAAGATAATGGCGACGTTCATGCTTTGGCTCAATTTCCGTGTAGCAGATGTAAGTGAAGGCACCTGAGACAGCTTCTCCTGCCCTTGAGGGACTCCAGACCCAGACCTGCTTCTGAACATTGCTGCTCAAGTCTGTAGGTACTTTCCTATCAACAGATGTGAGGATGATGCAGTTGCTTTTAGCACCAGGAAAATACGTTTCTTTCAGTAACCTTTGAGAAGTCTGGAAATATGAACAAAACTGGAATCGGAAGGATACAAGCACGAAGTGCTGGAAAATAATAATTGGAAGTGCCATATGGGTTTTAGAACCAGGAAATTTAATTCACTGCAAATATATGAAACAACAAGAGCAAGCAGAAACTAATCAATTCTCAAATAGCAACAATCAGGAGAAACTGATCTCTTCTGATAGCAGAAGGGTAGAGGAACCTTAGGCGCAAAACCTGATGCGGGAGTCTCTAGGCATCAAAGCTGGGTGCTAGGTGCTATTTGAAGAGAAACCAAAGACAGCGAGTGCATCAGGGAAAGGGTTATCTCAGCAATTGAGCTAGGCAAAGCCTGAGAAAAGGATTCATTTCCCCCGCCTTTGTCAGAAAGTCAGTAGCAGAACGCAGAAGTGAGCAGTGGTTCCTTCTGGCAGCGGTGTGCAAGACTCATTTCCCCGGCGAGCAGGAGGGAGCTGTGGCAGGTGACTCAACTCCTAGGGCCTTCCAAGTAGCAGGTTCAGTGGAATTCAAAGGGAAGGACATGACTCCTTCCCCCTGGTAAAGATACTGTGTAATTACATCTCAAATTGATATGTAGAAAGGTTTTTGAGGAGCCTGTTGCTCTCACAAGGCAAGAAGGGGTCACATATTTTGACTGCTATATAATAGGACCTGATGGCTGCTGACTGCTGTTGTCCAAAGGCCTTTTAGAGATCTGACCTGAGTCTGGAGGTCAGGAAAAGGTAATGGTTGCTCAGATCCAGGGCTGGTCCCTCCAAGTGTGCTCACTTCCCTGTAGATAGTGGTGTTTTGAGAGGAGCAAGTGGGTGTCCAGGCTCATCTGGGGGCACAACTGGAGTTCTGTAGCTGACAAAAGCCCAAGGCTGGTGTAACAAGCCTGGGGAGAGCCAGATGGGCATGGGCAGGAGAACAGGGCAGAGCTAGTGTACACCGAAGCCATTCCTGTACCAGCCAAATAAACAGAGCCAGAGCACTGGTCCAAGCACTGTTTACCCACAAGCTTTGCTAGTGTGCTCATCGGCACTGTTTGTGACCAAGATCAACTAAGCACTGTCACACTAAATGTCCAAGCATGATTCAAGGGACAACACAGGCCAGGGGCACCCCAACAATCAAGATGAGCAAGGCTGCCTAGTTCCGGTGTGGGAAAAAAAGTTTAGTTGTATGGAAGAAAGCTGTGCCCCCTGGGCCAGGAGGTGATCTTTGGTCTGCTTTATTTAGTAGCACAGATGTAGTCTGATCATGTCTCTGAGCTAGCCCTGGGAAGTCAGGGCATACAGTAATCAAGTCACACTGCCTGCGTGACTGCTCAGCTTAAACGACTGCTGGCATTACAGGGAGTGTATTCTTATACCTAGGAGGAGTTATTAAATCCTTCCAAAGCCCATGGGTGCTCAGATCTGTCTTCTACAGGCACAGAAATAAATCCCCATTCCCTTCTGCAGGTAATTACTTGCCTGCTCAGACTCCTTGTACATGCATGTGCACGTGCAATTTCCATGTAACAAAGGCTGTCAGTTTTCTCTGTGACTGTGCGTGTAAAACCAGCAAGGAAGCAGTGATTTTGGCTGTCCCCAGGCTGGTTTACAGCTTCTCCAGAGGCAGCTGCTCCCTCAAGGCTCAGGAACAGCCTCAGGGCAAGAGGTGATGAATGCAAGAGGGTAGGACTGAGCTGGTGATCCCCAGCCAATAGTTAAAAACTTTTGCAGGAACTTATATGGGGAGGATCTCAGAGGGTCAAGGGGATAGAGGAGAGACAGGGCAGAGAAAGACAGAGATGAACCACGGGGAACAAGACTCATTCAACAGAGGCTGTGGCAGAACTCAGGCAAGATTCCCACATATAGCCATACCTAGGACCCCAGTCAGTGGACATTTGCGGTTTCTTCCCTGAATCTTCCTCAGACCTAAGTTATGCTAAATGGAAATAAACAACGACGTGTGGGTTTCTCTCAGACTACATGCTGAGATGTTGCCATATACAAAGAATGATGACTCCTGCTCCCCTTGCAAAAATCATGGTGGATCTTACAAATTGCATCTGTAGTGACTGCTGCAAGCCAATAGCCTTCACTACAGACAGCACCACAGGACCCACATCCCTGCAGGGTGTGCATGGGGAAGCTCTCTTGGTTTCTAGGCTGGATACTACTTATCTGAAGCAGGAAGGCCTCACCAACGCCTTTGCATTCTGCATCAAGGCAAGGAAAACTGCTGTCATATTCAAGCTGTCTTGGAGATAAACTGAGTGGGTTTATTATAAAGCTCCTGGGTGACAGAAGTATTGCAGAAATGTCTCTCTTCTCTGAAGAACAAGCACATATAACTTGTTGTGGCAGATCTTCTCTCCATGAACTTAAGGCTGCCACAGGTCTTCCCAGTGTTCCAGCAAGAGCCTTGTCCTGGCCAGATCGAAGAGGTTCAATTGGCAGCTTGTGATTTTCCCATCTTCTGCATTTCTCTTTGTTTCTCCAAAGTGGGATGAAGCGCTCACTGGGCTGATGTTCCCATGCTTCACCATTTCTATCTGCTGGCTCCAAAGTGAGTGCTCACCTAGCTTTGGGACCAATACCTCCAGGTTGTTTTCACTGTTGTCCCACAATTTCCCAAGTGCCAGCCCATTGGAAATGACCACAAAATATTTTGCTGTTGTCAAATAGCAATCATGAGTTAGAAGGGATCTGTCTGGGGACAAGACAAAGAGGAGCGAACCTGAAGTTTGCAAGCCAAAGCATTCAAGGCAAATGCAAGTCGTCCCAGCTGCTCCCACCGCCTCTCTGCAGAACATGGTGGTGATGTTTCTCGTAAGGTCACCCAGGCTGCAGTTTAACAAGCACAACGAACAGACTCGCTGGGCTTCCTCCTGCTATAGCAACATATGGTGGTGGGAGGGTGATTGACTGGTACAATGAGATTTTCGATAAAATGTCTTCAAGCCATGAAAGTTCCAGGTGACTATAAGTAAGCAATCATTGTGCCAATCTTTCAGAAAAAAAGGGTCACGCATTGAGTGCGGCAACTTGAGGGAATAAGGCAGCTTTTTATAGCGGGTAATATCTCTTCTGACAGTGCTAGTGAACTGCTTCAAACCACACTTGGCTGGGAATGTGCTAAGATAAATAGCTTTGTCTTTCAGTAAGTATTACCGGGAGCACAAGGAAGAATGAGAAATGTTCTGTAAAGTAAGCAATAGATAAAAATCCTCTTCTCTCCTGATCTTATTGTAAAGAAACTCTTGCAGTGTGGGGAGGAAAAAAGTAAGTGTAAGGAGGTGCCCCTCGGGAGGAAGAAAAATCTATCCTAAAGAGAAACCTGGAAGATTTTATTAGGGAATGAGGATTAGGTGCGGTGAGCTGGAATACCACAGTCCACTCTGGCACTAGCTGTATCATTCACTCCTGTTTAACTTAGTGTTGTGGTGGTGGACTGAGACTTTGGCTGGCTCTGGGTGCATGGTGTGATAGGTGTGTTGCTTGTCCCTGTGGGAAGAAGCAGCTGGAGACAACTAAGTAAATAGGGCAGCTACAGGCAGACTTTTATCCCCCTTTTCCAGCCTGAACAAGGTTAGACTAAGAAATTTTGCCCATGCAGGGAAGTGGCCACAGATCTCCTGCACATTCACAGTCCAACCCATTACTGGTCTTTGCATCTTATGAGGGCTCAGGATGGGCAGATGGGGAGGCTTTCCTGATGGAGGTCTGGTCCTTCATTGCCCAGAGCTCGAACTCAAGGACTATGTCTTCAGGCTTTTGAGTGAGTTGTGGGCTTCTTTTCAGTTTTGGGAGGCTGGAGGGAAAGGTATGTGAAAATGCTTGTTTAAATTGTGATGATTTATTTCTGAGAGAGCTGCACTGTTGCTCATGTCCTCCTGAATGTGACCTTGCAAGGACTGGAAAGCATGGGAGGACCTACCTTTACCCTCCCAGACACTGCGCTCCCATACGGACAGATCTCATTGAACTAGGGCTGGGAGATGAACTCTTCCATGACAGCCAGTCACCTCAGTATGTGCCAAACACACCGGTTGCTCTACTTCAGCCCTAACATGTACAGAATAAACACCATCCCTGTGAGTCACCCCGTGTAACCAGCCCTCTTTGGACAGCCACCAACAAGTACTCTTCCATAAAGCCTTCATTTTGCTTACAAGTCTCTCAGGAGTCCCCTGCTTTGCACTGAAGTGTTTGTATGCCCAGTATTTTTTGAGAAGTCTTCAAGAGAAAGTCCTCCTAGCACACCTAGGCAGGCTTTACTAATGCATGGTATTTGCTAATTATTATCTTAATGTAAACTGGCTGACTCACCATGCTGTGGCTCAGTCTCCTAAAAGGGAAAAATCTTTGGTGATGTTATGTTTTCCCGATTGAGCAACAGGAAAAAAATGAGAGAGAGGAGTTAGAGACACCCCCAGACAACAGCCATGTGTCTGGCTGTCTGAGTGTATGGTCTTTTATGGGACTCCAGGCCCTGTCAACTCAGAAAGCAAATCTTTCCACTCTGTCTAGGCTGAGAGCAAGTCTGCTCATCTCTGACCCTGTCACCGAAGCATCTGGCAGGAATTATGAACTCTCTATCTTCTCGTGTTAAACCTGAGGTTATTGGTTGTTTTGATTTTGTTGTTATTTGTTTCTCCCAGAGGGAAGAAAGGAGCAAGGATATATCTAAAGGAGTGATAACCAGATGTTTGGCATTTCCATCTCAGCTCAGGCTTTTCTCAGACAGAGCTTCCCCACTGATTTAATCAGAGAAATCGTTCCTTCTACCCCCTTCTCCACAGCCAGCTCCACGTAAATGTGGGTCTGTTTGCTTCCTTTTCTGCAGGTGCACCCCAGATGTGCCCTTGCTCTGCACGCAGAGGCAGAAGATCTGTGCTGGAGTGAGGAAGGAAAAATGTCTGTTATTCGATAGTCTTGGATGCTGAGATCCTGCCACATACTTGGGGCAAAGGGCACTTTTGTAGGTCTGAGTTATGGGCTGAAGGACTCAGGAGAGCAGGAATTACTCATGGTTTCTGTTTTATCAAATCCTACCCAGAGATGGAGCAGTAAGGTCTAAAAAGGTGGGTGAAACCCCATGTGCGGCAGCCAAGAAGTGGTAGAGGAATGTGAATGATCACTGATCCTTGGTCTTTTGCTGGGATCCTCACGTGGTTTGTCATAAACCAGTAGGTCAAACCTGATCAAGCAGATCATTATCCCCAGTGCCTTTTTCTCAGGACAGTGAGTGCAGGACATGCTTTTCCTCTTCCAGCCCGGTGCTTGAAGGATAATGGTAAAAGTGTCTGTCTGAAATTTAGAAATAAGAGAAGATTGCAGCAGTCAGGGGGATGTACAGAGCTGCAGTCATGGTTATAGGCACAGAAAGGCTCAGCCAGCATTCACATCTGTGCACTTCTAGGAGACACCTTCCACAGATGTGTGGCCAAGCATCTTCAAGTCAATGCATAATTTTGGCCAGGGTTTATCTCAAAGAAAGGCCTTTGGCGAACATTCAAACTGTCCCCTTTTTATCTTTGATTATCTGAATCATGCGTCACTGAAAACTCCTCTGAAGTCCCAGTATTATAAATGATTTCTGTTCCATGTTAACAAAGTCTGTGTGGACATCTGAAGAGATAATGGTACATTTTTCTTCGGCACAATTGATGTTTACTCCTTTTTTAGTTTCAGATACAAAAATGCCTAGAAGGCATAGGGGACTCTAAGATCTCCTTTATACCCTTAATTCCTGAAGATCATTACAATCAAGGAGACTTTAAATCCCCAGATAAGTCTCAGCAAAGGGATGATGAATAGATAAGGAGCAGCAGCAGTGTATTGTGATAATATTCATCCAGAGATCTACCGTGGTACTTATGGTGAAGAGAACAGCTAGCAAAACGAAAGTGAGGTGGGAGGACGGTGGGCATTTGGCTAATACAAAAGTGTGAGCAGTACCGTGCAGATGAATCACACTTTTCTTGTCAAAAACAAGTAGTCCCATGACACTGGAGCTAAAGCAGTTTGGTTTCCAGCAGAACAACATGACTTCATTTGGGGTGAACCAAACACTTTTTATCAGCCTCTTCTCTGCCTGATTGCTCCTTCTTCTTAAAATTTACCTTTAAGATGCTTTGCGTCGTGGCGTTGTTTGGTTAAAATCAGCCAGTGCGTCTCATAACTTTTTGAAAGGAACACGCAGAGACAACTGAGCTCTTCTTCCGCAAGAAATCAGAGAATCAAGGCTGTCTCTTTTTCACCTCCCCCCTCTTTTCTTCTCCCTGTACCACTGAACTGCTAGACTCAAAACACACAATTTTTTCCACAAATACAGTAATGGAGCTCTGCTTTTAAGCCTACTATTGTGGTGTTGTGTCCTTAACATGCTTCTTGAGGTGTATGTTCTTTATTAGCATCAGAGAGCAGGCTGTAGGCAAGATGGCCTTTGGGTCTGACTCCATATACCTTCTTTTGTGCCCTTGTAGGAAGCTCTGCCAGCTGTCTTGTACTCAGGAACATTGGTTTCCTTCCTGGAAAGATGAAAACAGGCAACACCCCTAAACCCAGGTATCTCGCATTAAGGCATTAGGCTTTTCGTTGTTTCCTCCAAGAGCTCTAGCATCATCCTCTGTGGGAGATGAGGAGCAGGTCTGGGAGACTGTGTGCTATCAATATGATCTGATTTTTAGAGGTGTTGCTGAGTGGAGAACAAGAATAACTTCTTTATTCAGCCTCCTGGAGCCCTCAAACCCAGAAGAAGTGTGTTTGCAGTGGTATCTGGGTGTCTCGGTTTTATCTTGCTTGATGTTGTGAGGCTGGCCTTTGGGAAGAAATGCTGAGTCTTCTGGGGATCATACAGCACTGTCTAAAGTGACATGCCAGCATTGTTTTGATATAATCTGGGATTTCAGAAAATTGTTGCTGACCTGTTGTTTTGCCTAATAAAATACTGGAGTCAGAAGGCAGCTAATTGCAAAATGTATCAGTAAGGAAACTCAACAAGAGAGTTTGGTGGGTTGTGGTTGCCTGTTTTTTTCCTGTCTTAAAACGTGAATTCTGGTTCTCCCAGGGGCTAAGAATTACTTGCCTCAGCAAAATTAGTATGATAACATATATATAAAGTCCAAACCCACACTGTGTGTATGTCTGTGTGTATGTCTGTCTGTCTATCTGTCTCTTTAACACCTTTCTTTTCCATTTTTTTTTTGTGAAGCAAAAAATGACCTTTCAAGTCAAACACTTCTGGAGCCTATTACAGAAAGACTCCATATTTGAAAATTATTTCACCTTTGTAATAAAGCCTTTTTTCTTTCCTCAATTGTCTGCTTCCTACTAAGTACAAAAAGTGATGCTGTGTTGACTTTCCACATCCTTTTTAAAATATTAGCTGCATTAAATCTCCCTTTTCCATATTTTTTCCAAATAGCTAAACAAATAAACAAGTGAAATTGCAACTCTTAATCTAGAACTGTTCCAAAGGTGGAGATGTTTAAAAGTTTTACAAAGTGTTGCAAAATATAAAATGAAAGAGAGAACATGAGGAAAAATTAAAGCAAACAAACAAGATGCTTTAAACTTTTGAAGCGTTTTTAAGAATGAAGTGTTTCCCACTGTCAGCTCTCAGAACAATGGAAATGCATCTGAATGTTTCTTCTGGTAATTACACTCCCACCTTCAATGTGGGGCACTGAATAAATCTGCTGGGACCTCCTGCCAGTATCTAGTCTATAATGGGAAACATGATACTCAAGCAAGTGGTCTGAATTCACCAAAACCTTCTGGATATAGATCTAGAAGGACTGTGATAGGTAGCCATGCAACGTCTGTTCTTTCTCTTGCCTTTTTACAAGCTTTGAGAGAAGAAAAGGAATATTTAAGCTGAGAAGGGAAAGCTTGTGATACAGATACTGCAAAGACTGACTGTGAGTGTGGAGGCTGCTTCCTTTCAGCTGGAAAAGACCTTCAACCTTGTATTTCCCAATATTCCTGTGAATGTGTCTGCGAAAATAGTAAGCATTCTCTAAGAAAAGCTAAGAAAGCAAAGTATAAAAAAAGGAGACCATTGGCATTGATAGATGTGTCTACTGTTAACCACACTGTAATTTATAATTTACAGAATTTTGTGAATTTGACATGATTATAGAAATTTTGTTGTAGGCTAGAAGGAGAGAAGATGGCTGAATCCAAAATGACATAATTATTTGCTGGAGACAGAAAATGAGAGAGTCAGCTGTTTGAAGAGGATACCAGAGGCATGAAATATAGATCACCAGTGCTCTGTAGCTGTGAGCAAGTTGTCCCTTCAGTGTATGTCAGACTGTTTGAGAATATACTTGAAATCTTTTCTTTCCAAAAGGCAACAAAAGTTTCAGATCTTTCACTTGTATATTCAGTCTCAAGATGCAAACCTTTGCTTCCTGCAGTGGTGAAGCCATTTGTGTCAAGGAACAAGCGGGATGTATTGTGTTTGCACAGCACAGTTTTGGTAATGGGTGGGCTATAGGGGTAGCTTCTGTGAGAAGGTGCTAGAAGCTTACCCTATGTCCCATAGAGCCAGTGACAGCTGGCTCCAAGGAGGACCCGCCGTTGGCCAAAGCCAAGCCCATCAGTGATGGCTGTAGTGCCTCTGGGATAAAATATTTAAGAAGGAAAAAGAAAACGAACCTGCATGAGGGCATTTTGTAGGTGGAAAGAGGAGTGAGAACTCTGCACACCCCAAGGTCAGTGAAGAAGGAGTGGGAGGGGGTGCTTCAGGCACTGGAGCAGAGATTCCCCTACAGCCTGTAGAGCAGACCATGGTGAGGCAAGTTCTGTCGCCGCAGCCCATGGAGGTCCATGCTGGAGCAGATGTCCACCTGCAGCCCATGGAGGACCCCACACCTGAGTGGGTGGATGTCTGAAGGAGGCTGTGACCCCATGGAGACCCCCAGCTGGAGTAGGCTCCTGGCAGGACCTGTGGACGTGTGGAGAGAGGAGCCCATGCTGGAGCAGGTTTGCTGGTAAGACTTGTGACCCCGTTGGGACCCACACTGGAGCAGCCTGTTCCTGAAGGGCTGTACCCCATGGGAAGGACCCATGTAGGAACAGTTCATGGAGAACTGCAGCCAGTGGGAAGGACTCACACTGGAGAAGTTAATGGAGGACTGTCTCCCGTGGTAGGGCCCCCACGCTGGAGCAGGGGGAGAGAGTGAGAAGGAAGGAGCAGCAGAGACAGCGAGTTTTGAATTGACCACAGACCTCACTCCCCGTTCTCTTGCGCTGCTCAGCGGGAGGAGGCAGAGAATTTGGGTGTAAAGTCGAGCCTGGGCAGAAGGCAGGGGTGGGAGGAAGGTGTTTTTAAGATTTAATTTTTATTTCTCCTTATCTTACTCTGATTTAATTGGTGACAAATTAAACTAATTTCCCCAAGTAGAGCCTATTTTGCTCGTGACAGTAATTGGTGAGTGATCTCTCACTGTCCTTATCTTAACCCACAAGATTTTCTTTGTATTTTTTTCTCCCTTGTCCAGGTAAAGAGGAGTGATAGAGCAGCTTTGGTGGCCACTTGGTGTCCAGCCAGGGTCAGCCCACCACACTGAGCCAGGAATAAATTCAGGGTCGGAGATAGGGAGTGTACAGCATCTGCCGCACCAGTTGTCCACTACATAGGAGAGTATGCAGTTGGCTTGGAGTGCAGGTGTGCATGGAAAGCCCAGGACATAACAGTTAAACTTTGATCTTCCTATTTTCTGGATAGAAGAGCAGCTTAGCCTCCCTAGATTTAGACGTCCACACTTCAAACAGTATGGGAAGCAGGCATAGGTTTGTGAGCAGGGCACATTATCACCATCAATCATGTTTTTGGGTAACTGAGTTACTTTAATGCTACCTGAGAAATTGCATAAAATTTAGCCATCTAAATTTGTAGGAGCGTTGAGTTTTTACACTGAGCAAAAAGATGACATTCTGGTGAGCAAAGGACTAGAAACGAAACGTCTAAGGATGAGCTTTACAAGTCTTGTCTGAGAGCACTATCCTTAATGGTTCTACCAGAGGCATGAGTCATCTTCACAGCAGCTGACCTTAAAAGTCATTGCCTTGCTGAGGATCTTGTAACTTTAGCTAACCACTGGCAATAACATAAATTTCATGGCATGGACTGATGGTTTTCAACAGTGATGATTGGAAGTATCTATAGGTGACATTTTTCCCACTGAAATGAGGGTGCTGCATGTTCTGTCTGCTTGCCTATGTCCCAGACACTTATCACAGGGTCTAGTTTCTGAAGGTCTCTTACATGAGGATTCATTGCTCTATATTCAAATGCATATTTAGGTCAGTCTCCTGCTAGTAAACTGGAAAGAATTTTTCCTTCCCAGCTGTTGATTTCTTTAACGAAAAAGGTAACAACAGCAAACAGCACTGAATGAAAAGATGAAATACAGTCCTTTAGGCTAGTTGGGAAGGCTTTGGTCACCGGATTTGATGAAACCGTAATATTTCACCCAAGAAATTAAAGGAATAGAAGAATCTTCCCAGACCCTGCACCCTTTCTCCTGAGTCACCCTGTGACTCCTGATTCAGAATGTAGAGCAGAAATTATAAACATTGCGGGTTGTGGGCTGTGGGCCTTTCTGCTGTGCCAATTAAAGAGCTGCCTCTGCTGATGCCTTTTATTCCTACAAATTCCTACCCATCCTAGTTGTTATTTCATTTTCTAGAGTTTCTCTGAAACTAAAGATGTCTTCCAGTCATTACCAGGGAGAGATACTCTCAAGCCACAAACTAAAAAGCAAGAGAGAAGGACTCTGTAACCCAAAACCACAAGTCCTTGATTTCTGCAAGAGTTATCACAGAAGAATCCCAGCATTTAACAACAGATCAGGAACTAATGAGAAAAAAGAAATCAATCACCCTGCAAGTTAAACATGTTACTTTCATTTTCCAAAGAACTGAAAATAAGATCAACCTTCCAGCAGAACTTTATTTGAGCCTAAAGATAGCTTCTGACCCAAATGTTTATTGACGTCTTCCTTTTTGTTGGCAAAACAGAGATCATTACTTTGGGGAGCCTGTGCTGTTGAAATGAATGTAACAAATTACCGTTAAATCAAACGAAGTCTCTCAATGGCTTTGGACAGCAAACTGCTGGGTCTTGATCTTAAACCTCCATAATGTTTCCCAAATGAGTTTTCATTCTAGAGCTCTATCAGTGGGGCTGCAGCCATAGAGAGCTGAGGAACAGCTTAATCACCAAGAAGACATTCAAAGAGTTACCAGGAGCAAGGCAGTATGGGGATATTTGTCTCCTGGGTTGGTACAGATGATCTCACAGTGAACACTGATTAGCGTTGCAGCAAAACATTGCATGGTAATTACTTTGAGCCCTACTGAAATGCTAGAAAGCAAAGCTAAGTATTTGTGTGTGGCAGCACTTCTTTGTCAGAAGTCTCACACATAACATAAGAAATTGTTTCTCTTTCTACTTTGTACAAAGTGAGGTGAAACGACTTCGTTTTGTGTTCAGTGGCCAAAACAGAAAATGATTTCACATCCTGCTGTGAAATCATAGGAGATCACTCAAATGCTGCATGTATGAGATGTTCTGACAAGTTCCCATGCGTCACGCAGATGTGTACGAACCTACTGGATCAAATATGTGTTAGAAAAGTCCTGACTGAGACTTTGGTAGCTACTCTTCAGACATGTAACAGAAGAGGAGTGAACCTGACTTAACCTCAGTTAAATGGGTCAGGAAAATAAAGTTTATGGATGAAGAGGAAGGGAATATCACTTTCTTCTTTCTACTGATGGAGAGCTGAGGTCCAGCTTTCTAAGCCCTTGGTGAAGCTTGAGATTTGATTCTCAAAGCAGCTTAATCCACACCACACTTTGAGCCAAGATTCCTCAGTCATTAATATGGAATTATTTGTAAAATTTTCCTTGAGGTAACTTGTTCAAGGACAATGATATTTGTACAGCATCAAATATTGTGAATCCTTTTACCTCTGTAGCTCTATCCGTAAACCAAGGGAGTATGCCACATTCTATCCCACTGTCATTAGCAAGTAATGTCAGAACTGCACACAGGGATCTCAGCTGCTAATTTAACATCATTAAATCCATCAGCCTATTGCAAACTTATAAATTACAATGCTCCCTTAACATCTGGTCATTTTCCACGTGCACTTATCAGGCTGATCTGGGCTGGAAACGGTGTGTTCTGTAATTAACAGCTTGGTAAAGTATCAAATCCAGTTGGGGAAAACCAGCTGCTCTTTCTATACCATACACTAAACGCAACTCTAAAGACAGACACAGCATTAAAGCTCTGTTGCTCACAAGGAACAAAGGCCAGATTTTGCCCTTGAACTGAGAAAAGGCTGATGCTAGAAGGGAGTTACAGGAGATGGATGAGACTGGGATGGGCATCACCTGATGGAGCTGAACCTCAGCCCACAATGGGCTTCTGGGATTGATCCTTGTTGAGCTGCAGTGCTGTGATGGTCTAGCTGACTGCTGCCTACCTGCCTCTTTTTCCACCTGTTGTGTTCTTTTAGCACAGGTTCTTCTCCTACTCCTGATAAGGAAAATCTCATGGTCTGTCTCTGAGGACTTGCATGAGACTTGTAAAATTTTTGCATTTTCTGATAACCTTTCAAAAACCAGTCAATCCATGTCCTGTTCTCTTGTTGCAGTTTCCCACTCCACAAGAAAGGCAGGAAGCAACAGGAGGTAACAGCAGTCCCTGGAGTGATTTAGAAACCTTTAACCAGCAGCAAAGGTTAATGGAGTAGAGTTAACGCAGCTGAATTTATTCTTAATAGAAAAGAAAAGAGTTTGAGGTGATTTGGCAGAAATCTTCAGCCTTGGGAAGGAAAAGAATAATAGCGAATAGTTTTTACTCTGATGCCATGATTAAAAAACTCAGGACATAATTTAACACTGAGATTTTCTGGGAGATGTGTCACACCAGGCAAAAGGAAAAAGATACAGGCAGTACATGACTAGTCAACTCAAGAGCTCATACTTAGGACAGTAGTCCTCTAGATTTTCTAGTTTGACTGTTATCTGGAAAAATCCACAAACACTGATCTTGATTCTTCACATAGTTGCATGGAAGTACTGTGCAGAAAGGCAGCTCTGCAGGTTATGCCAGAGGACACCTTTATGCGGGTAGGTGAGTACGTGATGCTCAGGATGGAACAATGTACTGCATCTGAACATTTCTGGGTAAATGTTATGGTTTTATGTTTTCCTGTGACTTAGCTTTTTCCCTTGGCATATAGCAGGAATGTGATATGCTTCAACACACAGATAGCATCCGTTGTTGGTTCGTGAATATTTACAGAGAGCTTGGGTGGGAGGGGCTGAATAATCACAAAGCATTTTCTCAACCCAGCTAATGAATTTGTAACTTCTGGCATCTTTTCTAATGTAACCCCCATTCAATCAATTTGCAATTAACTCTAGCCCTGACACTTATGGCTGTTTGAGCAAGCAATACATCTGTGTGCTAAAACCCAGCCTGCATGATAGATCTGTGTGAAAAATAGCTACTTGTTGAAAGATAATATGGGAGAATGCCGGCACCTCTTAATGAGCTGGAATGGGGTTTATTGTGTTGAAGGAAAATAGTGTTCTGTCTCAGGGACCTCATTACCTGATCGTATACCCTCGCGATCCCTCTTGCAGTTCGGTGGAGAAGCATCCCAATGAAGTGCATTAGAAATTTCTGTCGCTCTTCATGTGAGCACTGTGGGTCTGAAGTAGGGTCTGGTGGCACCACTGTGCTTTAAGACACAGCACTCACTAGGTAATCCCAAGAGATGATGCAAAGCTTTGAAAGTTAAATTGGCTCTTAATTAAGAGAATTTAAAGAACTGTGAGGGCTCTTAACTGCTCTTACCTCTCAAGCCATGATTAAAATCCTGCATCTAGGACTCAATAACTCTGTGCATTGATGTGGGTTGGTGCCAACTGGCTTGGAAGCAGCTTTACAGAAGAGGAGCTGGGGATTTTGGGAAACAGCAGGTTGCACGTGGGTCAGCAGTGCATTCTTGTAGCAAATTGCATACAGGGTAGTATTAGCCAGTAGGTCGAGGGAATCGATACTTCTCCTCTCAGTAGCACTTGTGAAACCACTGCTGGAGTACTGTGTCCAGTTCTGGGCTTCCCAGAACAAGAAAGACATGAGCATACTTGAGAAAGTCCTGTGAAGGGTCACCAAGGTGTTCAAGATCCTGGAGCACAGGACAGAGGAGGAGAGGCTGAGAGCTGTGTCTGCTCAGCCTGCGGAAGAGAAGGCTTGGGGGCATCTCATTGTCACCTGCAAATACCTGGTGGGAGCCAATGGGGAAGGTGGAGCCTGTCTTCTCAGAGGTGCACAGTGGAAGGGTTAGAGGCAATGTCCACATGTTGGAACATAGGAAATTCTTATTAGATATAATGGCAAAACAAAATCACCATGCGACTGTTCAAACACTGGAAAGGGCTGCCCAGAGAGGTTGTGGGCTCTCCATCCTTGGAGATATTCAAAGCTTGGGTAGACAAGCTCTGAGCAACCTGATACATTTGGCCTTGTTGGAACATGGGCTCCTTTCCAACCTGTTATTATATTCTATTATTCTATGAAACAGACTGTCCTCTCATAAAGACAGACTCTTCCTTTTATCTGCTGATGGAGCTCACCAGTGAGGTTGTCCTAACCTGTATCAATGAAATGGAATCAACTTAGTTTATATGGTCTGATGAGCAGATATTTACTAATAATGTGCATTTTTACTGCAACAAGTCAAGAAATGAGAAAATGAATTCTTTCTTGAGAGGTGATAACCTCCAACAGAGTGAGAATGAAGAAAATCTGGGGGAAGTGATCTCTGGATCTAGGAGATGACTATTCTTGACAGCCTCAGACATTTATTTTTTTCTCACTCTCTTAAATCAGGCCAGCTATTGCCTGGGGCTCTTTTTGAGTCATAACAGACAAGTTGCTTTGGGGACAACCATACTGTATTATTTCTGCCATAGAAAACACACAGAATGGTAATAAAGGCAGTGACTGAAGGCAGGGAGATTTTGAGTACGCGGCTCCCAGGCTTTAAGCAAGGTCACAAAGCTTGCAGCAGCCTGCCATTGCAGAAGAAGCAGACAGACATTTAGCTATCATATTTAAAACTGTGCTGTTCCATGAACGATATGAGCATAAGATGGACTGTAGAGGGTCAGACAAAGCTTTCTGCCTCCAAAAGTGGCTAACAGCAGATGCCTGAGAAATAGTGTAAGTACGCGGCAGTATACAGTGATAATTCTCCAATATTTTCTCCAACCTCCAGTGGGAGGAGAAGAAAGCTGAGCAATATCTGCTATCTTTGTGTTTAGAAGGCCTTGATTGACTTTTCCTCTGTGAGTTGTTTTTTGCGGTTCCTAAGAGTACCTCAGTTTAGCTACATGCTATGTGGAGAACCTTGGCTTCTGGTCAGCCTGATAATGCCACTGGAAATCCCCTGGTGTTGGTACTATGAGAGCTTATGAACCATTGCCTTATGTTCATCTTCTCTGTGCTGGTCCAGCAATACTCAGGAGACTGGATTGACTGGAGTGTGATCCCAAAATTAATACTAAACAGGAGATACAAAGCTAGAGATAAACAGCCAAAGCGTTCTGGGACCAATGGCTGAATGCAGGACACTCCAAAATTTGTCTCTTGAGGTTGGTCAAAGCTGACAGCTGTGGCCCTGTATTAGCTCCTTCTTGAGTAGCTCTGTGTTATCTCTGGTGGATTGGCTGTTCCAGGCTCCTCCTTCTCCAATGCTCAGAAACTGCTCATTTTTACCCTGTGTTTATTCTTCCACCCTGTCTACAACACGCCGGGCCTCTCCTTCGGTGGTTCTTGAAAACCTCCCAGAGTTTTACATCATTTTTTCCTCAGCTTATCCATTGTGGCACTGACCAGATTGGGTTTGCTCCAGTGCTTCATTTGAAGTGATTATTTTCTCCCTAAACAAATATTAACACTTCTTTTTCCTTCTTTTTGTTATCTGTGCTTTCTGTGCTCTCCAGCATGGGTATCTACCCAGTGCTGGTGTTGTCTCAAGGGAAATTTAGAAATGATACCAAGAGGCAACTGCATTTGGCTGTTCTGCTGGTCAGAAGATGGGAACATATGCAATGCTATTAGAAGCTGTTGCAGATGCAGGAACTGAAAGGGCAGAAAGGTCCATGAATGTTCTGAGGTTTGTTTGTGAGCACAGCCAGGAGGTTAGGAGGTCATCTCAACACAATTTCTAGCTATGACACAGCCTGGGGGATGAGATGAATTGCAAATCACATAGGGAACAAGTGAAAGTGAACTGTCAAGAGGTGCTAAACTTTGGGCTGACATCATCCCTTCTGTGGCTAAGATACCATCCCCCAAGAAGAAAAAATTTGGGAATGCCAGGATGGAAGAGGTGTTGGAGGCTGGACCTAACTTCACTGCTGAATAATAAGCCACTGCCATGGTTGTTCCTCTCTACGTTGTTTTTTCCCTGCTGCTCTTTAAAATGCATGGCAAAGGACTTGCCAACTCTTGTCCTCAGTGTGAGGAGTTAGTACATTTGCTGACTGATTCCGGCATGCTGTGCATCCCGTGTTTTCAAATGGAGTGCATAATGATGGGCCACCGTTCAGCTCATGGAGAGTTTGTTACGTAGTTGGAGCCATTACTATGAAATTACCAAATAAAACACACATTTTCACTCCCCGTGGTAATAAAAATTATTGAAGTACCTCTCCTGGGACAATTATAATGAGATAATACAGAACTCCTGACTGATTCCAGTGGCTGTAAAAAAAAAATCAAAGAGCATTCAACAAGACATTAGTGTGTGCTTTGGCTCCTATCACTTCCCTGTCTCATGGGATAATGAAGTTATCAAATAAATTTTAAAAAGGTGAAACTTACATTTTTCAACCCTTCTGACAGGTCATCCCCTGAACAATGTCATTACAATGAGGTGCACAGGATAGCATGAACATTTATTGCTTTTGGTCTAGACACTGCAGGACATAAAGAAATTTTGCCCTCTTGTTCCCGCAGTGAAATGTTTATACTCCAAGTGTCCAGACCAATCAAACGAAAAAGAACAGAGTTTTGGGTTTTGTGTTTTTCTTATTTTCTTTCTGCACACCGAAAACATAAATACAACCGTATGTTCAAGCCTGCATTTGCAGAAATGTAGCAGAAATGGCCTATTGGGTTATATAGCTCATCTGTTTCCCATTACTGCTCTGCAGCAAATTACATTGTTTCCAAAGAGCGATGCTGATATGGACAGCCTAACAGCCTTGTTTCCAGGGGATCTGGGATGGAGGTCATGAAACATGTTCAAAACTGCTCTAAGGCCCAGTTTTTTGGACTGACGTTAGCAGAAACCCTGCCCTGGGATGACTCCGGTGACATTGAAGAGAGCAAAGCACTATGAGAAGATGTTTTGACCCATCTCTGAAGGTCCTCCCTGCCTTCATTGAACATTAAAAGTAACAGGACATCCGTGCTCCTAATTCAGTCACTTCCATCACATGTCAAAGTTAGGACTTTGCCCAAGGGCGGATGTCTCCCATGGTTTGAGTCACAGGGATAGTTTTTGTTTTGTAAGCATAACCATTCTTCCATTTGACGGGAAAAGAACCCCAAACTTTCAGGAGCAAGAGCATTATCTCCTGCAGTCCTGAACTAAAACAGCTCAGTAGTCTTCTTGAGAGCAACAGCAAAACCCTCTTCCTGCATGAGTCAGGCACAGCAAGGCATTAATTAACATGTGTATGGAGTGGCAACCAGAGCCACTCGCTGGTTTTCACATACGTCAGCTGCTTCTGGAGCAGGGATGGTCTCACTGCCTGGCCAGATCTGACTGATAACCCAGGTAACATTCTCTGCTCTGAAAAATGGAAATAGGGAGCAAAACCGAGCAACCTCTGTGTCCTCCCAAGTGACCTGTCAATAAATCAGGTCTGGACACCCTCCCACCGTGATCATGATTTCAGCCACAGACCTGCCTAATATCCTTTGTAAACGAGCCCCACAGGCAACACAGGCACACACAGAGCAGCTTCTGTATTTACCTTGACACTACATGAGCCGCAGCCCTTGTCTCTTGCAGAGCAGTTGTGTATGTTACCATCTCTTTGGCATCTTGGTTGCTGCTTTCTCGAATTCTCCTTCTGTTCACCAGCGCAGATAGGTTGTTTAGGGTCCCCCCCCAGCCTCCCCATGCCTGCACTCCTCCTCTGAAAGTCATTACCCAGAATGCCTGCTTTCCTTGAAGTAGCACTGAACAAGCTGTGCTATGTTTTTCCCCCTCCAGGACTTTTTTACAGCAGTTCTTGGAGGAAGAAGTAATTTATCCAGAATTAAAACATCTGGTTATCGTGCTCCCTGGGTAAGTTAGCATTAAAATAAGAGGAAAACATACTGCCTGGCTGTCTCCATCATGTCAGAGGGGGAACATGCCCTGTGGCTCCATGCAGTCACAAGGTGAAAGCTCTCCCGAACAGCTGGCAGCGTGGAATGTGCAGAATGGCCAGGTTATTGGAGAGGAGGAGGTAGACACACACAGCTTGCTGGAACTAAAGGTGGAAGGGGAAAGTGCTATTTTTATCTTACTCCTTGCTTCTCTTTAGTTCAGTGTTATAAGCTGATAACACAGGGGGTTACAGAGGTCTCTTCCACTCCAGAGTCCTGGTGCACAGAGAGAACTCTGTCTGTGTTATGAATCCACCAGCATATCTCTCTCTCTACCCACAGGCTTTATTTCTGTAATTCAGCCGTACAGACACAGTATCTGGAGAAAGTGGCTTTGCATAATGCCAAGATGGTGATGGGGCATGGATTTTACTGTGAAGGCCCCTTTCCGAGTCTCCCCAGATCCTGTTTCTCCCCTTTTGTCAGTAACCCAAACATGGAACAAGCCAGCAGTGTCTTATTACTCCCTTCCGAGGATTTTCCAGCTTCAGTCAGGTGGGCAGGAGGAAACACCACCTTCCAGAGACAACAGTAGCTTTTGTACCAATCTTCCTTTACAAGTGGTAAACAACTGTTTCCAAGCCTTTTCACAACTGTTGTCACTACTGTAGAATAGACTCTCCTGGAAGAGGCAGTGGAAAAGCCACGACTTGGGAGACTGGGCAGAGGAAGAAGAGTTCTGGTGAATGTATGACCTGCTATTAGTCATGGTAGTATAGCCTAGACAGTTTCCTCTTAGCCAACTCTCTGTAAGACCTCTTGCCATGTAGAGATTTTCTATGCTGCCTTATTTATCAGTGAGCCAGAGGCTGTGAGTCTTGCTGTAAACCTATGGTACCACCGTAGTTGCTAATGGTGCAGTAGCTACAAACCAGCTTGGGTCACCCAGGAAAGGCTTTTGTTATGTATACAAAAGCCATCCCAACCAGTCAGCCATGAGGAAAGGCAGAGATTCAATGATGACATGCATGGATGATGATCAGGTGCTATGGATGAACATTTTCTGAGGACCTCCAAGGCACCCCTAGATCTGCTAATTGCTGTGATGGGAATGGCTATGTAGACAGAGGGACTCCTGGGACCACTACAAGCCACCTCTTAAGCTTTCCCTGTGCTCCACCTGTCTTTCCTGGTGCTCTGTTCCCTCTTTCTCTGCTTTTCTTCTCTCCCTTGTGAGCTCTCATGCTTTTCCTACCATCACAGGTAAGCACTCATTTGACCACAGACCTTGCATTCACCCTGCAGATGAAGTTCCAAGGTCAAATTTCACCATCACAGTGTACTGCAGAGCCACTGTGACTCAGTCTGGACCAGGAAACTGTCCTGAGCAAGACAAGCTCTCTGGTAAATGGTACAGAGAGAGCTGGGAATCAAACTCTGTAGAAGGTTAAGTGTTTAGGTCACAAAATGGTGCTGTCTTCACTAACATCTGCCTTTCATACGGATGGTTGTGACAAAGCTCAGGCTGCTCCTTCTGCTGGCGCTGTGTGATCTCTTTGTCAGGGACAAAGCAAGATAATATAGAATAGAAATAAATATACAAGTAATAGAAAATAGTATCAAATGAAGGTGTGTGCTCCAGAGGCAGAGGTCAACACCTCCACCTACAATCCATGAACACGACCGTTGGATGTGCATCGTACCGACTGGGACTGTGTTGTCACATCTCTTACTGACCTGTGAAGTAACCTTGAGCAAATCACTCCACCCCTCCACTCCTTCTCTCTCCTCCCTGCATTTGCTTTGACTATTGAGGCAAGAAACTTTCCATTCCAGTATGTGCACACAGTGTTTATCACGTCGGTGCATCCTCAGGCTACTGGCATACAAATAATAAAGAGCAATAATAACTGGTTGCCAATCAGCAGAGAATCAAGTTTTCTGTTTCTAAATCAGTTGGAAATTGTTTTTCTCTTGCTTTGAATAATGTTCTGGGAATATGCAAAATGAAGTCTTGATTTTTTTTTTTGCTAGCAGCAAAAATACCCTTTATCAGCATTCCAAAATATGATTAATGCTAATCTTGACCTTTCAAAAGTTCCATGCCAGGCAGTTGATGATGCTTCTGTGTTGTAAAGAATCAAACAGAAAGTGTTCCTATCCACAATGAAGTGTTCTTTATTAATGAATGATTTGCTTACCAAGAACTCCAAGAATTCCTTTGCATTCTCTTTTTACAAACCTGGGGGTGTTTAATCATTTGGAGTGGATTGAAGGCATGAATATATTTATGAATTTCTCATCTCTTTTACCTCCTCTTTTTCTCTAAAGTTGGGACACAAACTCTATTAGCTTATTACTGGAGGTCAGAGATCATTTTTTACCTTCACACGGCAAACACCTGAGTTATCAAGTAAATTAATTACTCCAATCAATCAATATTTTGATATCTATCTTCAGCTGTTTCTGAACTTTCCACAACAAGAGAAGAAAACATGCTGCAAACTGTGAAACAGTAAAGACAGTAGTTGTCCAGTTTCCAAAAAGGAAAGCGTAGAAGAAGTGTCTAGACTTGAGTCAGGTCTAAGGATCTGACCCTGGACCCTCCAGGATGGTGACAAACTTCTGATTCATTGCTTCTGTGAGTAAAGCAGAAGACCCCCTACCAGTCTGAGTACTCATATGCTAAACAACTTCACAGACTCACGTAAATTTAGGGTGCATTTCACATGGGGACACCCAGCACAAGGGCTGTGCTCCACTGGGATGTCAGTGTCCCTTTGCACTAGGACAAGGGATAATCACTTTGATAGACTCTGACATGTCGTTTAGTACCAACGCACAATGAAGAGAACTGATGTGGGAAGTTGACAATTAGTTCGATTTTGCTATAGCTTTTGTTTAATTTCATTATATAACTTTGCATCTATGTTAAGGTAAGAGTAAAACAATGTTAATTAATTTAGTTCTGCTCTTTGTAATCTTTCTAACAAGGACTGTGGTGGCTCAAATGTAGCTAACAAGGACTGCTTGCGAGACAGGCAAAGAGAAACAAGGATGGATAGCCAGAACTTTGTTGTCTGTAAGAAGCAACTCTCTAGCTGAAACTGGTTCTGTGGTTTGGGAGCCAACACAGGCAACTCGGGAATTTTTGAGCCAAAGGTGAAAGCATACAGCGAGGAAGACTAAGAGCCTTCATCCAGAAGACCCCCACAGATGACCACCAGACGACACTGCGCAAGTGCTAAAGGGGGGTGGAGTATGATAATGAATTCCTAGAAATAATTACAATAGTCCAGCCTACTTAGATAAGCTTTGT
>Ga0065711_1028138_pt1 | contig 43403 bp, 32 predicted proteins | sample Hoacrofraction12_FD_59098 | JGI IMG/M metagenome (GOLD analysis project Ga0065711, IMG submission 59098) | Hoatzin crop microbial communities from Cojedes, Venezuela - Epithelial fraction 12 v2 (version 2) | ecosystem: Host-associated > Birds > Digestive system > Esophagus > Crop | place... | reverse complement strand
ACAGGCTGCCCAGGGAGGTTGTGGAGTCTCCTTCTCTGGAGATATTCAAGACCCGCCTGGACAAGGTCCTCTGCGGCCTGCTGTAGGTGATCCTGCTTCGGCAGGGGGGGTTGGACTGGATGACCCACAGAGGTCCCTTCCAAGCCCTACCATTCTGTGATGCTGTAATTATGAAGGAAGCAGGTAGATCCAGGAGCTACACCATGCGTCAAGTAGCATTGTTAGCCGTGGGCTTAAGGCCAGAATGCTAACACTCAAAGTTCTCATGTTTTATCATTTTCTGAACAAAAGTACATGTAGAAGAGGAGCTTGGGTTTGGAAAATACTTAATGCATGGGACAGTCTTACTGATTTCCACGGAATTAGTCAAAAAGCTAAGTTTGCAGAACAAAGGGCATAAAACAAACACCATTGTCTAGGAAACAGACAAAATCGTAAAAACCTGACAAATTTTGAAAGCTATCTACTTTAAAAATACTTCTAATTCTGTAAGTCTTCCACAGTTCTGTAAGAAGAAAACTAAGACTTTATCTGACTTTTCATCTCTCTCCACCTCTAGACATGTAAATATGTAGCCACATACTCATAGTCTTGAGACATGAAGAACTCCACAATGACTAAACTGCAACACAAATGCAAACATTACCAAAAGACAAATGAGAAGTGTGTTAATGAAGGAACATGCTGTTGCCACAGTATAAAAAAGAAACAAACAAGCAGCAAATCTGCCCTGCCAGCATACCATGTTTACAGCAATGAGGTTTATCTGAAGTGAAACCCTGCTCTTCCACACAACCACATCTTCTTTTTCAAGCAGTGCTGTGAACAGCTGTCTGCCAGAACACAAGCCTCAGAGCAGACGGTTTTTGGAGGGGCACCAGGAGAGGAAGGGGAAGAGGTGTGGATGATCTCAAAAACAACTCTTTAAAAACTACTTTCTTAAAAATTCACATTTAACCAGACAGGGAACATCAGAAACACAGCCTCCTGAAATATGGCCTATGCTGATGCCATATCTGTGGTATGAACATAAGAAACTTGAACATTCAATACAACAGACTGTTCTGCTAGGAAATACAGTAATGCTCTTCTCTAGGATATGCAGCGGCACATAGCTGGGTCAGGACTGCTTGGGCACATCTTTAGTCCATGGATGAAGGTAAGCAAACACTAAGGATCACAGCTTCATGACCACATATGAAGACAGTATTCATAGTGGAGAAAACCCAAACCAGCTCAAAACAAAACCCCCTTAGAAATGTGTTCTCGGTACAACCCATACAGCGATGCCTGCTTAGGCAGTCCAGAACCATAGGTCTGACTGACTGACAATGTTCCACTCATCCCACTGGAAAAAAAGATACTGTTCTGAGCAGCTGCAGTCAAGTCCTCTGTACATGTGCAACAGCTTTTCTTGACAGGGAGCACTATCACAACACTACTGGCTTGATATTGGCACACCCACTTTTGCATTGATGAAGGTATGAAGAGAAAACTCAGAGGGTACTGTTAGGCTGGGTTTCGCCTCCAGACTTTGGGATGGATTTGGAAAGTAGAAGGACATGCAAGCTGTAAGTCTTCTTCTTCTACAGATCACTATAAAGACATAGTACAAGCCCTAAAATACACAATGAAGATTTATCAAGGTAAGTACACCTTATCACTACCTCAACAAGGTTTGGCTCATCAGCTTTACTACCGGTGGGGAGAGCATTCATCTGGCTCAGTCAGCCTTCAGTGCACTGATAATAAGAAAACAAAGCTCCTCTGATTACAACTGATGCACATTCAGGCATCTGGCATTTATTTAGCAGAAACACAGACCACCCAGTACTGACACAATCAATGGCAGAGAGAGAAAGTTTATAATGATATCCATGCTGGATCTCTAATGACACAGCTTTTTCATTAGGGAAACAGGGCTCTGTCACCTAAACCAATGTCACACAGATGTACACTGTCATCTTTCACCTACCAACACACAGGTCATTCATTACTGATTACCTCCTTTATGTCTCTGCCCTGAAATCTGGAAGTACACGGTATTTATTATTCATCAGTGGCTAAAAACCTGGGAAGCAGACTGTGCACTGTACTTGTTTTATCACTGTGTGGTCTCCTATTTTTGATCAGAAGCATTCATCCTATAGGAGGCAAACCACATGTGTCCACAAGAGGTCATTCCAAGTCCAGTAGTCAAAGGTCATGATAAAAGGCAAGCTCTTTCCTGTCTGAGGACACCACTGGGAAACGCATGTTTGGTTTGGGATGTCAGGTCATTAATGGGATAAGATGCGGCTACAGGGCAGCTCTCTGCATATGTCTACAGATTTGAGAATTAACTATTTTCTACATTCAAAAGACAATGTATTTCTCTTGATAGAGAGCTGACCTTACTTCACAGGTAACCTCTTGGGCTGATAACATAAGAAAGCAAACATAAAGGGTTATTTTAACAAACAAAACAAAGTATGCTGGCATACGTTGTTATTGGGTTTGCTTTGTTGACACCGTTTGGGTTATTTGCTGCAGAGATGAGCTGTCGAGAGTTTTTGCTGAATTACTCACTGTGCCCACACACCCCAGAGCAGCTGAAGCTGACACAAAGCCAGTTCCTCTCCCTTGCCGTTCTGCCTGACTCAGACTAATGCAGAGCCACAGTGGTGGTTTTGACATGTACTGCTAGCCAGGTATGACATCCTTAAGAGACATTATGCCAGCATTTCCCCCTGCGCTTATGCAAGACAGTGGCAAAACTAGCTGATGACCCATTTATGGCTTTACATTAGCAGGAAAATCCCATATGCACAAAAGAAAATCCTGTAAAGATTTTATAGCCAGCTTAAGGGAATTTTGTTCTTTGTACTGTAAAGTACCACTAGTCTATGCATAAAACATTTCCACTTAGGGATACAGCCATCTCCTTTTGTGTGGAAAGGCAGGTAGAGAAATTCAGGCTGTATCTCTCTCCACTGCATAATCCTCAAACAGTGGAAGACAGAAGGTGATTTCAATGGTTTCAAAGAACATCTTTGGTGGCATGTAAGCAAACCAAACTTGGATCATGATAGAAACTGTAGCCTTAACTGCACTGCCAAACTCTCTGATCGGTGTTCCATGTCTCTATATTCAGAAAAGAATTTCCTAAATGAAACGGCACCTCTCTCACACCTTTCATCTTTTTTCATACACAGCCCCATCCAAGCTGGAATGCAGCAGCTACTTGTCAGTACACAGCAAAACACAGGCATTCAAGGTAGCATCTTCCCTCTGCTTCCCCTTCCACTTAGATTGTATTTTTGCTTTCAAGCTATTGACACTGTTTTTCCAGAAGATCTGCAAGGTCCCCAACAGCACACACCAGACAGCATGCAGCAAACAAGGCAGCTGCTCCATACTCATGACTGTCTTCTTTGTGTAATGAGCTGCCTGCTTATGTTCATCCAACCTGCACCCGGAATGAGGCAAGAACTGGCCAGATCACATCCCATTTCAGCCCATTGCAACTGCATACTGAATGCAGCACAGTTTGTGCAGAAAAAATAAAACAGAACACAGTCATATCTGCAACCCATATCATGAAGTGTCCCCTAAAAAAATGCACATTAAAAATATTAGAAGATACCTATAATTGCTCTGAAGATCACAAATGTAAATAAATGAAGCTAAAGGCAAAGCTCTTTCGAAGCCCCAAAAAATTGATTTTCAATTCTGTTTACTTGATTTGATAATGTTTGAAGAAATCATTACAGCTGACTCTTCATGCCTTGAGGATGATGGCCTTCATCACCAAAGAAGGGTGAACATGGAACAAATGAAAGGTGTACACAAGCTAGGACGCAGCTAACAGCAAAGCACTTAGTAGGCTGATTAAAAGTCATCTGCAAAATGGTTCAAATGTGTAAAGACTGTTTGTGTGTTACAGTCCCAAGGCAGAAAAAGGAAAACATTTATTGAAGTATCATCTTCAACTTGAAACTATACCACAGTCTGAGATACACTAACTGAGAGAGAAATTAAGATTACTAAACAGTGGGAGTACAGTGAAAAACACTTCCCTTTCCTCACGTCTATTTCTTTGCATATTTGCCAGCACACTCAATAGGTTCCCTGTCACCCTTCTATGCTTCCTTCACTGGGTAACAGTGGAGACAAAAGAAAAATCCTGATTTACAAATGTGGCGGAAAAACAAAATATACTAGCCCAATTTCACTGACTTCAAAATAAATCTGCAAGAGTGAAACTCACTATAGCTGTCCTGTTATGAAAGACATTACAAATACTTACTCTACCTCCTTCTCACACTCTTTAGAAATCTTGCTTCTTGAAAGAAATAAAATGTCAATTCTGGGTGTGGGTTCTACATGGGAGGATATAGCTCTTGCTTTTGGTTTACATATGAGGGAGCACAATCATAAAAGTACTCACTGTAGAGATTTTCATTAATTTTCATAAATACTGTCCAAAAATAACAAAAAATGAAAACCAAAATACCCACGTCTGTGGTATCACCTGTATTGTTTGAACTTCTCCTGTCTGCTTGTATCAGCAAAAAAGAAACACATGAAATCAAAATCCATGTAAGCAAAAATCAAATATAATGTTCTAAAAGTGTGACCAGCATTTACAGTCAGGAGTTTAGATTCAGCTGCCTCTTACAAATAAACCTGTTTAAATTAAGCAAAAGCACTACCTACATGTTTCTTTTTTTTAGTCTCTTTTAACTGAGAATTATTCTTTGAGCTTTTTGAAAAGAGGTGTTGAGACCTGACAATATTTCGTTTCAAGAGTCAAGCACAGCATCACTCAACTGTATAACAAAGCATCATTTGTCCTGTGTTATAAAGATTTTCTTTATTTACACATGTACCAATATATATTTTTGTTTCATCCTTTAGTTATAGACTTGTGACGTTCCACCTCTGTAGATGAGTCACTGATGCCATTCATGGAACAGTCTTTTACTGCTAGTTTCCTGCAGGGTAAATGAAATCATGGTGATGAAAGGGCAAAAGTGTGTGTGTCTTCGTGAAGAGGGGGACATCTAAGGATTTTGCAGATCTTTTTCTAAAATGTATTCCAAATACTTTAAAAAATTGTTTTCAGAAACAAAGCTGCAGAAAAATATTAGAGAGTACTTCATGACAAGAATAACAACCTTCAGAAAAGCCACTGGTGTTAGCTGAGCAGCATGTTGCTAGCACAGACATAGAGGATAAATCCTGCACTTCAAAACCTCAGTTCCTCCTTAGAAAATGAAACATGTTTAATTAACTGTTGCTTAATCTATGCCAGATATATAACCAGTTCACAGAAAGAAACAATGAATATTGGCACAGGTTATAGTGCTTCTCCAGAGGTCCATTTGTTTCAGCAATGCATCTCGACATCTTTATAATAAGATTTTTTTCAAGCATTTAATTGCTTTGTATCACTAGTACAAATACTTTTTATCACTAAGATTCTGTATCGCTAATTTGTCTAAGAATAAATTGTAGGCACCTGGGCACCTTTGGAATTTGCCTCTTTTTTTTTCCCAGAAAAATATCTGCAAGTTACAAAACTCTGAGATCTCCACAGACAACCTCTGACAGAACGAGCACTAAATAAGACCAACAAGGAATCCAACCGCTGCTGCATTACCACAACTAGCTGTGTCAAAACAAGCATTCTGCAATTTCTGTATTCACAAAATGAGTTTACAAGGCAACCTTGACTGAGCTAGGAGAGGAGGAGGCTGACTATACTGAGAATACAGTATCAGAGCATTGGATTTCAGTTTCCCATTGGTTACACCATAATTTCCACAAGTAGCTTATTATGTAATCCTACACCCTGCCCCCCACCAACCCAGCATTTCCATTTGGTTCCAGATCATGTATTTTACCATGTTTCATTATCCAGTGTGAGCTCTGTCTGTACAACACCGATTATTTTCTGCCAAAAAGGCAAACGGCCGATATGACTGTACTATTCTGCCTGTCTCACAATGTTCGAATTTACTAAGCCTGACAGATGGTTAGACTTTATTACTGGCAAAATATTTCAATAGTGTGATAGCCACAACTGATCCAGTTTCCTTAGGCTGTTCATTTTAGAGCTTATCACAGAGGGGCTGAAGCTCAAGGGTTGCGGACACATCCGATCAGCTCAGCATGTCCTGAGATCGGAGAACAATGCTACACTTTTATTCTGGTTTTGGTTTAGGTCATGTTTACTTCTAAGGTGCATTGCCGTCCAAATGCCCAGGATCTTCATCAAAAATTCATGTCCTATGGGAGGTTCACAGCCTTGCCCTAAGCCGTTTGCCCAAATAACACTGCTAGTGTATGAATCACTCAAACATATCTAGTGGCAGAGGTTTGAATGTAAATGTGCATTAGAAAGCATGACATCTCGAGCCATCACATACGTTTTACTCCCAAACTTGGCTTTGCTGTTTCATATTCAAAATCAACATCAATCCATGTACACTGCAGGATAAGTTTTCGTTCCCTGACTGTGGATACTTGTTGTGTCCATGAAGGAAACTTCCTCTCTGTGGGTTTTATTTGAAACACTCGCTCATTCTAAAAAACAACTTCCTAATGAGCAGCTTGGTGAGATTTGCAGCCAAATTATATATTTGACTCATTTTTTGGGCAATGCTGAATAAAATCATTTGTGTATACACCTATCCTGAATAATTTGACGCAAGTCAGTGTGCAGATCCTCTTTTTACATAGTTAATGTGCACAAGTTACTGTTCACCCAATTCTTCTCCCCAGTCTAAATGAAATCCAGATAAACTCTCTCTAGTACTCAACATACTCTTTATGGAATTCCATGTACAACTGGCAAAAAAATGGAACTTCAAGGAAATGTTGATTTTCATCAGTAGAAATAGTGAAACTGTAGTAACGACAAAGGCCAGGTTTTTACAACTGTGCCACCTCACCCCACTTCCAAGAGCTGTGCCTAAGCAACACCTTGTACCAGTGGAGAACTACATGCTTCATTTTTTACCACTGCAGATGGGACTTCAAAATAATACCAGAAAAGAACAGAAAGCACAAATTTTCAAATCCTTGCATTCAACATTCTGGGTTTTTTTTGGTTGAAAGTACAAGTTTTGCTTTCTCTAGTTCCGAACTGACAGAGCTGAAAGTAACTCAACAATGCAATGGGCAGCATACAGACTAAATGACATAATTTTAGACTCTTACCCAAATACCATATTAGCTTACCTGGGGATTTTTAAATAAAGCATATTTTTCACTTTTTTCCAAAAACAGAATCTTATTCTCAGTGTCTCGAGTCCAGTCTGATAACACTTCAACAACATTTTCATGGTCTTCAAAAAACCTTTCTGGAGAGACAGAAAAGGTAATGTAAGACACTCAAACCCTCTCTCCCCTCTCCTGAGGCTGCAGAAATTCCTCTGTAAGAATGTAATCATTATCTCATGTTTGCTCAGAGCTGGACAGCCCAGCACTCTTTTTCACTGCACAGAAGGCAGTAAAACCACATGAAAACAGTATCATGTGGACGGGCAAATCAGCTACAGAAGATGCCTTATGTAGCTCTGGCATGTTCCTGGATTCCTCCTGCATCTCTGTGCTGTTGCCCAAAGACTGCAAAGGATGGAAACGGTGACCCACTAGGAGCAGATGGTTACATCTATGCCTCTCAGCGGCTTTCTGCTTTTGTTTGCTTGTGTTTTTTAAGGTTTGCAGTATGACTAGGGGGCTATATGTTCACTTTGGCTAATGAAATTCAAAAAATAATAAAAACTTATTTCCTTGTCTTTTTACTTACTGGAACAAATTAAAAATTGCTTTATGTCAGGAGGAAGAATTCTGTGCACTGAAAACAAAATGTTCTGTTTCAAGCAACTGTTTTTTTAAATAAAAACAGAAATAGCAAAACAGAGGAAATAGGAAGACAGACTGAGAACTGATGTGAAGATTTATTGTTTCACCCAGCATCGCTGGAGTTAAAAAACTGATCAGAGATGTGGGAGACCTACTGTCAGTCCTCTCCCTTCCTGAACTGATCTGAACCCAGATCCTCCACCCAGGAAAGCCACAGGGTATGCTGTGGTTAGGTAACTCTGATCTCTTCTTCTGCTGTTTCACTTGTATAAAGTAGCTAAACAGTCACACAAACTCCCTTTGGAAGGAAAGGGAATTGAGCATAACTGAACAGGTGATTTTGGAAGGACACAAACTGCATTTTCTACAAATTCAGTATTGGGGCAGGGAATTCACTCCGCACCAATTTTCAGTATGAATTTGGCAGTTCCCGAGGAACAGCTCTACTCCCATTTCGGTGGTCTGTGGTGATCACATCTTTCAGTGGCCTAAATTGGCCTAGTATGAGATGAGATAATAAAGCATACATTTTGTAGGCGTTTTTTAACACTTCTTGTTACTTTTGACAAGGGTTCAGGATGTCCCATCAAAACTAAATTTTGTGAATTCATTAAATTCACAGAATGACATTAGGTTCAGGGCCAGTTCACATATACACAGTAACTTATAACACCACAAGCAACACAACACTTTTCATTTAGCAACTGATACTTCTGCAATGCATTGGAAATATAAAACACTGCATAAAACCCAAGTAATGATCTGAAGGGTAAACAGTATCTTACAGTCCAGAATAGCCATAAAATAAGTCTCAGGTCATAACACTAGTTATTTAACACTAATTTTTGCCACATACACTTTTGTTCACGTCCAGTACCAGGCTTTTCTTGGATATAAGGTATGACCTTACTGTCTTCAGGAGGGTCTTTTTTATCTTTATTGTTACAAAAAAAAAAGTAAAATCTGGATGCCTATTATAAGGTGATACTCCTTATTGCAAAACACATGCTGGTATGTACAGTCCAGTGTTATATCACCATCTCACTACCAAGATTATTTGTAATATTTAATAAGTATTTAATCTAAAACTGTAGTTTCTTTTATTTGCAATAAATTTTTCAGAATGACAGTATATATAAGATATTCTGTCAAGGATCTTCTGACATAAAACTAGCTTGGACTTTCAGTTCAGCCTGAAATATTTGCTGCTCAGATTTGCTTCTTAAAGTAAACATAATTTTATTCTCTTCAATACTAACATAGAAAGCAAGAAGAAAAGGAAAGGGCAGGAAAGCCTGTATTCTAAGCATGCTGATGGTAACAGAACTATCTAGAACTGCCAAGAAGTATATTGACAAAAATAAAGAATAGTTCACATTGTTTTGATTTTGAACAAAATGTTACTGTGCACTGGAAGCAGAAGAAAGAATATATACCATTTCATCTGTATTAAAATTCCCTTCTACAAACAAAAAGGTTCCATTCCCAGCTGATTTGCACCTGGTGACAGACCTCTGCATGAGGAGTTCACAGACTTTTCCTTTTTTCCTGAACCAGCTACTGATTTATTTCCTTCCCTACTCTTATTCTGTCCTGGCTTTTAAAATAGTTTTAATTCATTATGAGAGTAAATGCTTACTATATCAATACTCTAACCCTAACCCAAAGCACCTAGCATTGGCTGGGATTAAAGTAACACAAGTAATTTTTACTTTAAAAAAAAAAAAGTCTAACCATTAACACCAATGTTTGTAGCATATGATCTCCCTGATGCCTGTAGTTTTAATTGTGGGGAATTAAAAATGTCTATCCTGATTATGAAGAAACACAGGTACACTCTTTTTAATTATTATGGAGATTCAGAAAACAATCTGTTTACATACTGTCATCTTAACACTCAGAAACGTTTGCCCAAGTCACACTAGACCCGAGGGAGCAAATTTCAAAGACAACAAAACACTCTAAAATTATTCTGACATTTGTGATATTTCTATGGTCTAATGATATTTCCAGTCTTTCTCTAGTTAAGATAAGCAGGTACAAAAGAATGCACCTATGTTGCTTCATGTATCATTTTAAAGGAGTAGAAAGAACGGATTGGCAGTTCATATCTCTGCCATTCTTACAAGCAGACGAGTATCTCCTTGCTCATGAGCAGTCAGGCTTTTCCCAGCTACTTTTGCATTTCTTTGTTTTAGTTTAGCAGGATGATTTCCTGAGGCTTTTTTAAAGTGCAATATTGATATTTAACTTTATTTGTGTATTTTTACATCTCTGCTGGGAGTCTGTAAACTAAGAATGCTAAAGCATGTTTGACAACTTCCCATTTTTCTGGGTCAAAAGCAACCCTGGAAGAAAGTTATGGCAATTTTCCTTTTGATGTGAATACGTCTGCAGCCTGGACAATAAAAAGATTCTGAAATAACTCACAATTAGAAAATATTCCATTTGAAGCCTTTTTGAAACAAAACTCATTAAGCTGCACCAAACAATACATAAGTTTTGCACAGCTGTTTCCCAGATACCTGGAGGCCAGGTTAGTTACTTCCTAAATCATAAGGTACCACCAGTAGAGCTACAGCCTCATCAAAGAGCGATAGCCTGTTCACAACTACATTTAAGAAAACGGCTATCACACGTGAAAAGCATTAGAAATGACAGAAACACTTCTCAGACAGTCTTGTTTAATTACAGCATTTGTTTGGCCAGTATCTAACAGCCTGCTGACAGCACTTCAGCACTTCATCCTCTCTTCAGAGAGTGGAGTCGAGCATTGGTGTGTTTGGGTCTGTCACTGCCTTGATAAACATAGTGAAATCCACATGGTCCTTCCATTTTGTGTAAAACAGAATAACGGAAATGGTGGTGGGCAAGGAGCCTTCTGCAGTGACAGCACAGATAAATGGAACACTTGTTTCTACAGCAAGAACAGCCCAAGTACATTCCCGCAGCATCCCTCAGCTTAGAGACTGTGATGTTCCAACACCAGTGGACACACAGGCAGAAGAAATGTTGTTAATTATCTTTTCAAGATTACCAATAGCATAGGATGCACTATATCCATTTGTTACATGCTCTGTCACTATGCCACTTACCAATTTGCAGCTCTGGGTACATTTCATACAGACACCAGTCGACGTTGCAGTCACAATGGGTTTTCTCAAAGAGATTGTCTAAAACATCACGTGTCACCTGACGCTCATCCACCATTAGTGACTTTGTGCTGTTATCATACATGTGCACCTTGACAACAAGCTGAGTACAGAATCACAGAAGTCAGTTAATTCCAGAAGCAAGTAAAAGACTAGTCTGAACCTGCTAATGCAGATAAGAAAGATTAAGGCTGAAGGTTATTACTGATTCAAAGGCACCCTGTTCCGCAGTGAGCTGAGGGAATAAACAGCTTGGAAGCTTTCACATTATATGGCCACCAAAACAAAGACCTTTTCTCAAACAAGCAAATTGAACCTTGTCCTGTGCGTGACTTCAGGAAAAGTGAAATTGCTATGGAGAAAAAGCAGAATTTAATCTCTGCTCTAAATCTGCTAGATGTGCAATTAAGGAAAATGTTTGATAGGGAAACCAAGTACAAAAGGACAGAGTGTCCTTAATGCAAGCTAGAAATGTGAAAAGTTTTGTTTTCGATGACAAAAAGAATGGAAGAATCTTGCCATGCCAACAGACTAACCTGAAATTGGATTGTACTAAGATGGCGGTAGTCCAACACCCATGAATAAGCAAACAGATGAGTTTCTTATACTGACCAAATTAACCTAAGACACACATTATTTCTTCATATTATGAAGTATTTGTTAAACAAGATACAGTGTGCACATTTTTTCAGAGAGGAACAATGCAAGAAAATGCTGAAGTACATAAAATATGATAAAGAACTGCAAATACATTGTAAGGAAAGTACTTTAAATGATCCATTAGTACTGAAAACAGAAGAAAATTTGACTACAGGATCTGTACATGGAAACTGTAACAGAACTGGCGAGTTGGGAGGGCTTCTCCGTACAATCTTGTTTAAATAGCTCCTTATTTTAAAATGTGTGCATAAGCAGCTTTGGTAGGTAGAAGCAGAGTGTGATGATCCCCAAGAGAAAATCTACACTATCTCTGAAAAGTAAAAGCAAATGTAACAAGAAATGTGAACTTGCTTTGATTGCAACTCTTGCAAGTATCTTCCTCTCTGAAACAAGCAACTGAGCCATAGTGCTGATCATAGAGAAAAAGAAATGTTGTATATGTATAATCTACAAGATGACTGTGGAAAAATGGGTATTTTTGTCTGATTACAACTGACTGCTCAAAAACATGCATGCAACTTCCATCACAGAAGGGCTGAGATTGGCAGGGCCCTCTGGAAGTCATCCAGTCCAATCTCCTGCTCAAGCAGGCCACCTAGAGCCCAGAGCCCATTGCCCAGGACCATGTCCAGATGGCTTTTAGGTTATCTCCAAGCATGGAGACTCCACAGCCTCCCTGGGCAACCTGTGCCAGTGCTCAGGCACCCTCACAATAAAAAAGTGTTTCCCAATGTTCAGAGGGAGCCTCCCATGTTTCTGTCTGTGCCCATTGCCTCTGGGCCTGTCCCTGGGCACCACTGAAAAGAGTCTGGCTCCATCCTCTTTGCACCCTCCCTTCAGGCATTTCTATAGATTGACAAGATCCCTCTGGAGCCTTCTCTTCTCTAGGCTATGCAGTCCCAGTTGCCTCAGCCTTTCCTCACATGGGAGATGCTTCAGTTCCTTAATAATCTTTGTGGTACTTCATTCACTGGGATGGAACTCTCTTGAGCTTAGAGGAGCTGATCCTTGAATATTAACCAGCTTTCTTAGGTCCCTCTTCCTTCCAGGGCCCTATTCCACGGGACTCTTCCAAGTAGATCTTTGAAGCAGCCAAAGTCGGCTCTCCTGAAGTCCAGGGCTATGAGCTTGCTTTTCACCATCCTCCCTGGCTTCTGCCCTCCACTTTCAGTAAAAGAGAGCAGACCAGTTTTCTTGACAATTATTTAGTCAATTTAGAATTCAAGAATGACATAGTAATTTCATTATAGTTACAGAGCCACAAGAAGATTAACCCTTCCTTCTACCCTATGGTTCCAAATATTCATGGTGGAAAAAAAACTGAAACAAAAAAAAGTCTTCAAAATAAAGTTTTGTTTCCTCCCAAAGGAGAGTTGCTAACATTGCAAGAAAAAGAAGGTGACCAATGAGCAGCCATAAGTTTAGTTATAGAGCTTTCCAAAGACAACATTGGCGAAATCCTCCCAACTCATTCTCTTCAGAAGTGGCACTTGCACATGAACGTAAACTGTTCTGTGGGAACCATCTCAAGTCTGGACACCCCCAAATTTATTGGAAGCTTCTATTCTTCTTGGAAGCCCCGTGGGCTCTGATCTCCAGCACTTCTCATCTCCTATTTGAGCAACACTGAAAAGTCATGATTGTTTTTTCTTCACACCCGTTTTTCAGAGGAACATCAGAGTTGAACATCTGCAGCTTCTGTTGAATTCAGCTAGAACACTAGCTTAGGATGAGTGGGCATAATTACCTGTCACACTGCAGCACTGTGCAGACTCTGGCTGGAAGCTTTTTAATTTGTTGGTCTAAAAAAATTTCTATTATCCTTGTACATTACTATATTGCTGTGAAAAGATTTAGCAAGAAGACCCTCATTAATTTAATTGGGATTAGCTACATCCACTTCCACTGTAGAAGAAAAGTTTAATACTTCTGGAATCGGCACAGCAAAAGTAAGCAACATTTTTATGTACATTCCACTTTCTCTAAAGCAACCTAGCAGAACAGTAGGCTTTGCCCCAGCACTGGAAAAAAAAGAGGCAGAGCATTCCAAGTCCTCTTAAAAGTAAGTCCCTCAGATGTAGCATTCTCCCAGAGACTTCTCTTCAAGTGGATGAGAAGACAGCTCCACAGAGTATCTTCAGGTGTCTCAAGTTACAGACAAAATATGAAGAAGCCTAGCAACTTCAGTAAGAACTTTATTATTGAGAAGAATGATAATAGATACTTATCTGGTAGCTCTTATGGTAGCATTGCACTATTTAAAGGCTCACCTTTTTAACTTTGGCTTCCTTCAGTTTCTCCAGTGCAAGTTTAATCTTGTCAGCTTTAGCCTGTGCCTCTCGTTCTTCCTGAAAAGACACAACACATTAGGTATGCTTCTTGTTAAGTAAGGCTAAGAAGGTTATCTTATTCATCCCAAACTTTGAGGCAGGTTAAATCATAATGGAACTACTCCTGACTGACATCCCTTTCACTGAACTAAACATCTTATGGTTTATCACTGCTTCCCCAGGATACCAGCATCCTTTAGGATGTCAAAAACACAAGGTGAGGTGTACAACCTGAAAAAGATGGCTTCAAGCATGTTTGCTGTTGTCAAATTCTCCACTACAAATATTAGGCAATCAGTTAAAAAAATCTCTTTTTTCTCCACAAGTGTGGAAATTTGCATTGCTGCAGCTCAGAGATGCTTAACTTTGAGAATCCAAAAACAGCTTCTGTAGTTGAACAGTAGCTGTTGGACAAAAGTGGATTTCGCAGTAAGGCTGACTTTTCTACAGAGGGAAGAGCCCACAGCCTCTCACACTATGGCCCTCCCCTTACCATCTCAAAACATCTCTCTGCAGGAAGCAGGAAAAGCATCTTAACCAAAGTGGCTGAGCATGGTGCAGGCAGGCTTTCTGCTGAAAATTTTAGGCAGGTATAACTCGGGCTTCACCTGCGTCCAACCTGTGTAGAATAGAATTCACACATTGTACAAATCTGTGCAACAGAGCTCTCACCTGAGAGCCTTCAGGTTTTCATAACCTTTGTCTGTCTTAATGTTGAAAATGAAAATGATGCAAAGTAAACAAACTGTCAGATGCAAAATTTTAGCACTGTTAAAGAAATGCTTTGGCAGGGTAGAAGATTTGTTTTCCCACTGCAGTATCATAACCACATTTTCTGGACCTTCAGACAGAAGCACAATAAAGTTATCCAGATAATGTCACAGAAAATACCGAAGCCTTATTTAGCTTAAGGACAGTTTTAAAAAGAAACATCAGAGTAGATGGAAACTTATGAGACAGCTCTATGTTTCCCTGAAAAAAAGGCTGTACTTGTCAATTTTGGCACAGTTAAAGGTTAGAGAATAGAGTCTTCATACCACAGGTGCACTGGGAATAACGAACACTATTCTTATTCCACCATAGACAACCAGAAGTGTTAAACAAAACGTCAGCCTTGACTGGCTCAAGAATCACTTATCAAGAGTCCTGGCTAACAGGAACACGGATTTTGATGAACCAAAATATATTCCATTTACAGCTGCATTTCATTCTACCGAACAGAAATATCATATCAAAGCAAATACTGAGACAGTAAATACTAATTTGAAATCAGTTCTTTCTATATTAATTTTAAACAATTATTACCTCTATCATTTGCACTACAACTTGTGTAATAGCGCTATAGGCAATTTTGTGGACAGTAAGTCACACAATAGGTATGCCATCAGTATTTGAATACAACCTATATCAGAAAATGAGGCAAGGGCTACAGGAGAAAGCAGAACCAGTGCCTTAATGAGGAAATCAACTACAGCAGATAGGTTCCTTAGAAATGCCTCTACCTTCCATTCCCATCCTTCTCTGCCCTGTCCTTATATCTGGAAAGAGACCGGAAAACACTGCTAGAGATTTAACTCGGCACACAATCTCAGAAGAACACTTTGAGGAAGACAGAAGTGACTTCCAGCTACATTTTTGCATACAAAATTCCAGTTTTGTTTAGCAAGTATATCCTCTTCTCACTGTAAAGTCTTGTTTGACCCTCGGGTAATGCAGGAGGCCAGCTAATAGAGAATTAGCTCAGTACAAGACTCAAGGGAAAGAACTGTGCAGCACTGTTGATTTCAGCAAGCTGTAGATCACAGCATCATATAAACATTGGTTGGAAGAGAGGTCTGGAGGGCTGTAGTCTGGCTCCCTGTCCAAAGCAGGACTGTCACCAACACTAGATCAGGTCAGCCATGATTTTGCCTGGCAAAGTTTGGAAAACCTCCAAAGAAAGAGAATCTGTGATGTCTCTGGGTCACCTGTTCCAGTACTACACCACCACTTGAAATGGAAAAGGTTTTCTTAATGTCCCATCTGGAACTACAAAGCTACAACACGTAGCTGTTCACCCTTGTTATGTGACCTAACACTACCATGGAAGAATTTGGCTCCTCCAGCTTTGTAGCTACCCTTTAGGTGCTCTTAGGCTGTCATTAGATCACACTCCAGCGTCCTCTGTCAGACTAAAGAGTCTCCAGCTCCCTCAGCCTGTCCTCGCTGGCCCCTGATCACTCCATGCCCCTGGCATCCCAGTAGCTTTCTGCTGGATGCTTTCCAGTATCTCCACATCCGTAACGGGATGCAGTATTCCAGCTGCAGCCTCACCAGTGCCAAGAGAAAGGAATAATGGCTCCCTCAAGTCTGCTGGCCATGCTCCTCCCAACATAGGCCAGTCTCCCATACTGAGATAACCTTGCACTCATGGTTCTTATTCAGTGTGGCATCCACCAGGATGCCATCTCCTTTTCAGCAAGGCTGCTGCTCAGCCTGTCACCTCCCAAACTGTACAAATGCATGGGGTTATTCCACACAAGGTGCAGGCCCTTGTACTTTGCTGAGTTTCTGAGGGTTTTGCTGGCCCATTCCTCACGTTTCTCAAGGTCCCCCTGCACTGAAGTTCTGTCATTCATCTTGTCAGTCAGTGCCCTTAATTAAAAGCATCTTCAGCATATCTGCAGATGATTTGTCATCACTCAGGCCACAGATGAAAACATTAAAGAATACAAGCCCCAGTGTTGATCCCACTTGTTACCAGCCAGCAAACCATTGATTACTACCCCTTGAGTCTGGCAGTTTGGCCAATCTCCACCCACCTAACCAGCTACCCTTCCAGACCATACTTCCTCAGCTTCCAAACCAGACTGTTTAGAAGCCTGGTACTTTCTTAAAGGTCATGAGTGTAAATCAAGATGGGGACACATTTGTAGGACAATGGATAGAACTTACCTTGATAACATCTCTTCTATATCAATTATACTAGTTAAACAAAAGACTTCAGCTTCTGAAGCTGTCTAGCTACTGTTTTTGCAAATGTTGATATTCCTTTAAGATAGGAAGTTAACTATTATCTTTGAGATACAAAAAAATGGCGAAGTTCCTCCCACTTGTTTATGACTTTCACTCTTCAAACAGCACTGCAAGGTCCTATGCACCAAATGAAGCTTTATCCGGTGAATCACTTTTTGCATAATCAAAAAGGTCCTCTTCCTACCAAATTTTCTGTTCCTTTTACTAAATACGGCTGCTGTATGATGCTAAACACAGGGGCAGCAGTGATGTTGAGGTGATTCATATTCAGTTTGTGTGGACTTTTAAACTGCAATGAATTGCCTGTGGTTTTAAGCAAAACTGAGTGGTACAGTTCCACATGGGCTGACAGAGCACTTTTCACATTCCCTAAAAACTTTCCATTCCATAAATGCAAACATCTCTCCATCACAGTTATTATGCATATGAATACTGAAAGAGATATTTTCAGATTTCACATTCATGGTTTCTGGGCTGCGTCACTCTTCTAATGCACGTACTCTCCCCACAGGGCTGTGACAGGGCAGAATTATTACATTATCTCCCTCTCCACAACCTCATGACAAAGAAACTAACTCCTAATACTTCTAGAAATACCACATTTGATTTTAGTTGTTAAAACAGTTCTTCAAGAAACACAAACACAAAGGAGGTTATGGTTAAGTCTGACATTTTAGTGTACAGGCAAGCCAATTGTTATAAATAGTACCTACTGATAACTTTTGCACTTCCTAACTAAAGAGCATTTGTCCCATACTGCAGATGGTCTTCATTACTTCCCTTCAAAGACAAGATCAAGAAGAGCAGAGTGATTTATGCTTGTCCTGGGCTAGCAAAATGATGATTAGAAAGCCAAAGGAATGGGCAATAGGTCAAGGAACAGTCAGAAATTGCTGAGCCCACAATAACAGAAAATCCTCACTCCACTTCATGCATGTTTCATCATTGCAGAATCTTCCCAAGGTGTTTCTGCCTGGGATATCCACTGTTGTTCCAATGTCAAACACCACTTGCAAAATTACAGGAACTATTGAATTCTTAGAAAAAGGTTCCACCCAGGCTTACCTGGGTGAGTGGCTCAGGAGGAGGTGGTGGTGGTGGAAGGTCTAAATCAGGGTCTGGAGGTGGAGGGGGCAGGTCATCCCCAAACTGTCCAGTAATCATAACATAGGGACTCGATTTAGAATAAATGTTACTATCCAAGCCTGTGGAAGGCTGAGTGACAGTACTTTGCTCGTTGCCAGAAGTTGTTTTCTGGGCTTGTAAAGTTCTCTGTTCAACATCATTTATGTCTGCTACAAGATCAGCCATTAAAGCATCCAGGTCTTTGTCCTCTAGGGCACTTAGGGATTCTGTAAAGAGAACCACAAAAGTGTCAGAGTGACTGCAATGCAAAACACTACATTTCCAGTTCAGTGGAGATTAAATTGCAGAAGGCATGGTTACTGTAAGATACAAGGGTTATGGGAAGGGAAACAACATTTTAAATGGGTTCAAGAAAACCAACATTTTAGGAATAGCCATTGACCTGGTCATACTGAAGTTCAGAGTACAAGGAACTCTAGGAATACAAATTAAACATGACAGGAAGCTTTGCTTTCAGTGATAGTCTCAGGCCCTTATGATGTTACAAAACCTGGCCCTGATCCAGCAAGGTTTCCAGGCACATGCTTAGTGATATGGATGCAAGAAATTCCATTTGCTCCCATTAGGCTATTTACTTACGTACATACACAAATGCTTAGCCAGTTTTGGTATAACATACAACAAACCATGTAACTGAGGCCTAGATCAAGAGTATCTTCATATATTACTACTATTCTACATCTCTAAAATTAATATGAAGCAGAATCATAGAGTTCTAAGACACATGAAATTGTGTGATATCATTGGTAGCACATTAGTAATTGTGTGATCAATGTCTGTGACATACCTCATGTAATACGCAGGGTTTTGAGGATCCTTTAAGCAAAAGAACAAACAAGACAGTCTGTTTTTCAAAAAGCATCTTATCAACCAGATAGAAATATTGTAACTTTTGCTTTCTGTCTTCTACTCTGTCAGAGAATAAGATAAAATCCTATACTGCTGCTTCACAAGTAATTTCTTCTTTGGTTGTTTGAACTATCCATAGTGTAAGAGATCCTGTGGAATAATATCCTGTAGGGTGATTTAGCTTTCTAGAAGAGAAGGGTTCTTTAAGAACCAACAGATCCAGTGGTTTAAATCTCTTTGAAGAATCTAGACTTAAAAAAAAAAAATATCACAAATTGGGAAAGCTTTAAGTAGGATTTTTGGAAAGGGATGGAGAGTGCTGAACTAGATACACAAAAATGCTAATAGAGTCCGACAAAGAATAGATCATTCATCAGACTAAGTGTGAACATGTCACTAGACCGTCTCAGTTTGCTTTATCTGTTACGCTAATAGAGTGTTTTCATAAGCTTTTCTTTTCAGTGGGAAAGTTGGCTTATGATCCCCTCTATTTACTTTGCTGGTAGGGGCATTAGACAGCTTAATAGTGAACTGATTCTGGGACAAAAACACAGGTTAAAATCAACTCATGCAAATGCAAACAACCAGCCCCCAGTAAAAAGAAAAAAAACACAAACAAAACCAAAGAGAAGGTTCTTTTTTTACACTCAGATAAACTAGCTCATTCAGTTTGTCATGCACCCTCAACAAGCAGCTGTACGTGCAAAAGTGACGGTGCAAATCAGAATAAGAATAAGCAATGTAAAGTGGAAGCAGCTGAAGCCAGTACTTCCACTGGACAAAAATGCTTATGCAGTTCTGACCTCAGACTGAGGAACTCCATTTTCTATTAAGTCAAATCTTTACATTAAAAGGTTTCATTTTAGAAAGTAATTTGGGGGACTTCTCACTTTCGTTTCTTCCTCTACATTCAGATATTTTAAAAAGTCTGACTCCTATACAAGACTGAATAATGTCCCTTTAAAAAAAATTCGTCTCCTTTTAAGTTTCCTAAATGGAGACACAAATATACATCAGCCTCCAGCTAAACAGTTTTTGTTTTGTTTTGGTCTGTTTTTTTTATCAAGGGCGTTTGAAGTTTTTCTTCTCATTTATTGCTGTGAGGTATATTAAATAAGCAGAAAAAGCATGAAAGAGTCCATTCAGCTACTTACCATTTAAATCTTTAAAACCAACTGCAAAGCTACATTCATTGTTGGACACTTTGGGGGATGGAGGTTGTACAGTCTCCACTCCTAAACTCTGTTAAGGTAGAAGAAAAAAAAAAGCAGTTATCTGATGACATAACTACTATTAAAGACATTAACATTTGTAAATCAATTACCTAAATTTGTCTAATGAAATTGATTCTTCTTCAAGGAACAGAATGACACACATTAGTTTCTGGGATTATGCCCAGATTGGTAAACTAAATAGGGCCAGGACAAGGGTTCAAGCACTGTCTCACAATCACACCAAGTGTTTAATGGTTTGCACGCTTCTCAACACAATTTTGACTCATGCCAACTGCAACTCTTCTCAGGCAACACCCAGGCTTGGTGTGGGGAACAGCTGAGGCTAGGGCTGTTTCTAACAGAGACAGTGGATCAAGCCAGACGGTTTTTCAGTTTTTTTGAAGGGGGGCAGGGTGAGTGCTTTATTTGCTAATACAAGTGTAACCTAGCTGTTGTTTTCTCATGTTGTTTGCAGAAAAACACCAAACACAACAAACAAACAAAAAAACACGCTGCTCTTCACAACTGAAACTGCAAATCTACACAGTTAAATAGACAATTCCTAGTTTGTGACTTGATGTTTATGAAGCAGGCAAGGAACCAGTGCTCCACAAGTTAGGAAAAGTGCATACAGTGGAGACAGAAAAAGATACCTTTTCCCTTCCACAGTGAGGAAGGTGATAGCTCTAATAAGCAAACACTGTGGATAAGACTGGAAGGAATTCCAAGGGTGTGTCTAGACCACGCACCTGTCCTAAGGCAGGTCAGTTACACCCGGGTCATACCTGAAAAAAATGTATACCTAACCTGATGTAAAAAGCTTCCCATTAGATAAATTCCAGCATCACCTCTGGCAATCTTCCACTGCTTCACTGCTGAGATCACTACTCCTGCCATCAAACCTTTCCTGTGATGCTCATCCTAAACTTCCATTGCTGCAGCTGAAGACCATTCCCTGTTGACCTACCCTCCATAGACATGAGGAACCAAGTACTTCTTTCTGCTCAGATGCTGCCTTTGATGTATTTTAAGATTGTTATCAGTCTCCTCTTCTCTAGACTAAATTACACTGTGCCATCTTTTCCTATAGGTCATGTTTCTTCTCCTCATCATTCTCATTGCTTTCCTCTGGATTTTCTCCAGTCAACCCTCCTTCTCCTCAAAATGTAGTGCTAACACTGGACATGGCTTCGCTTCTGAGGTCTTACCAATGCTGTGCAGAATGGAAGGATTACTTCATACATCCTACAAGCTATACCCTTGTTCAAATATCCCCGTGAGATGTTTGTCTACTGGTGGTCATACTCAATTTGAACCAGAGGCATTTATATTTTTTTAGAGTTGCCTGAAACTGACAGGGGTTTTCCAAGAAAATTAATGCAAATGTTTTTCTTGGCAGCTTTTTTTACCTATTTCCCACCCAGGACATGTTGGTTTCTTCTGAAGGTATACAGAGCTGGAAACCAAAGCAGTGATAACTTCAAACAGGGTTTCTGTGTTAATACACTCATAAAAATAGACGTGGTATAAATAGGGGAAGAGGGAGAAATGAAGCACATGAGAGAGCTTCACAGTGCCGGAGGGGGGAAAAAAAAAAAAGAGAGAAAAAGGGAGGGCACAAAACGTATTGATGAAACAGACTGTAAGAGCATAAAGGAAATAGTTTCATTACTACTCTAACAAGAAGTTGTAACATCTCATAATTGCCATAAGAGTGCAGAAAAAACCAAAAGTACGTGCAAAGGGAAATTAAAGAGAAAACAATCAAAATGTCAAAAAAAAAGTTTAAGTACACAGAAATAGCAGAAAAGCCCAATTCTGCATTTGCATTTATTTTTCAGCTTTGTTATGAAATATGAAGGCATCTCTGTGTGCTTCTACCATTTATACTTACTTTAGGAAGCGACAGATCAGTGAAAAAGGGTGAAAAGCTATCTACAGTCTCATTTTGGAAATGAAGAGTCTAAAGGAATGAACGGATGCCAGTCTGTTAACTGAAAGTCTTCAGGCTTTCAGTCATGCCTGTCTCCTTCTTCCATACAATGTTGAGGTAAGAGGTGATGCCAGCACTATAGAGGGAGGAGGAGTCAGTCTCCATCTTAGGAATATGTCCCGTCCCACCCAGTACTGCACTGATGAGCAGAGAGAGAAGAGGCTCACTCTTATGACAGGCTCACTCTCTCTATGGTTCAATCATTCTTACTCTCTTTCCATCACTTGCACTCATAACAGTGCTGTGTCCAATCTGAGGAGGTAAAATTTATCACAAGCAGTCTTTCGTTAACTTTCAAGGCATAATAATGAAGTGAAATTACCCTAAACCCCTCCCTCTTTATATACATACGTATAAAAAAATAAATAAGCATGGTTATAAAAAGCCCTTAAACAGCAGAAAGGCTACCAAGGGACAAAATATAGTGATTTGACAGTTAAGAATGTCATGTGAAATCTTGGCTTTTACACAGTTTAAGCACAATTCTAATTCTTTGGCTCAGAATTACTGGTGTTTAATTTGGCAAGCACTGGGATTCACCAAGAGGAAAGACCCCTCAAAACAGAGGCTGTAAGCAATTAAACACACACAGAATCCAGGATGACAGCATAGATGTTTTCAAGCATGCCATTTATTAATACACAAAAAATTTATTGATTTTGTGGATGTTCTTTTAGAAATAAAAATTCTCCTTTCATCAGGTTCTGCAGGAAGTAATCCATGACTATAGGTTTAGAAATAAGATCATGCTGTTTTACAGTTTCCTCTCAAGAGTATATTCTGCACCGGCAATAATGTCTCTATAGATTCTTGAATGCCACTCTAGCTGTAACTTAGTATTTTGTCATATCTAAAGGTTACTCTTCTGCATATATTCAAAATGTTGCTTTCATTTCCAAAGTTTACATTTGACACTCAGGCTACATCCGATTTACCCATGTATGCAAAGCATTCACACCTGAAAATTCTGACTGAAACTCTTCTTGTTTTCACAGAATCTTTCAATTTCTTGGGACTGAGTCCAGAGGTATTTAAACTGCTTATTTGGAGTTTTTTTTTGAGAAAGTATCTTTCATAAGCAGTTAGCTCTCTTTAACAATCTAGCCTGCAGTGATACAACCTTATTCTTCAGGCCGCTTGTTTTCAATGTCAAGCAGAGAAATTTAGTTGAAGGTTTTTAAAAAGAATGTATCTATATTTATTCAGAGTGGAAGTACATGAAAAATGTAGAAAAGTTGCCTCTTTTCTCTAACACGTAAGAGCTATTTTCCAAATCTTGATGGAAAAAAAAGAACTATTTACCTGGGTCAGCATGTCCATCTCCCCAAGTAAATTGCTGAACATTTCATCTATATCATCACATGTTTGCTCCATCTGAAAAAAAAAAATCCATAGACAAGGAATCATCACAAGTTCATTTCAAAGCCAGAAATGGTCAAAACCAGAGGATATGCAACGTTCTTTCACACAGTGTTCCCAATAAACTTTAAAACAACTGTTCACGACTTGCAAAAAACTCCATCCACAGTTTAGAAATAACCACTAACAGATCAGAATCTCAATCCTGTATATGCTTAAACACATACTTGGGCTTTATGCTCATTAGGAGTTCCAACAACCTCCTTGTGTTATTTACAATTCATCGGAAGTCACTAGCTAATAAACCATGGCTGTATCTTAAATATCAAAGAAATGTAGCTAGGGAGAGATAGAGCGGGAAAGAAAGTTTGAGGTTGAGAAATTCCTGAATGCTTGGAAAGTATCTTGAAAAGAATCTTGAAAGCTTTCTTTCTTTGGCTTAGATGACTAAAATAACAAGAGTTTATTAAGTGTAATCTAGTGCAGGACCTGGTTATGGTTAGGTGCATGACCAACTTTTTGTCTCAATATTTCTCCCTATTTTCTTTCAAATACTAGTGCACTAAGAGAACTCCAGTCTTACCTAACCTCAAGACATACGTGGGAGTGCACTGAGACAAGGAAAATGGGCACATGCTGCACGACAGTAAATGGTGGCTCTTGTTGCAAGAGGGGAATGTGAGGACAGCATCCACCACACACTGATGGTGCTGAGATATGGGGGAGATACAGCTTCTGTAACAATCTTCTTTCTCATAAATTTGTTCCTTTGCAGGGAGAGAAGTAGTGTATAAGGGTGTCTGACATGGAACATGGCCAGAAACAAGAACTATAAACATCATTTTCTTAAGAGGCTCAAGCCTGCAAGGGATTAAGAACTCTGGTCCTGATCACATAAAACAAGGGTTCACACTACCGTCAAACTTTAAACATGTAAGTAGTCCTGTTGGTTCACCGGGTTTGTGGGCACCTATTTTGGGTTTATGTGGCAAGGTTTTGGTAGAGGCGGGGCTGCAGGGGCAGCTTCTGTGACACCAGGAGCTGCCCCCATGTCAGAGAGAGACAGTAGTTCCAGCTGCCTCCAGGATGGACTTGGTGCTGGCCAAAGCTGAGTCCATCACCGATGCTGGTGGGACCTCTGTGACAACATATTTAAGAAAGGGTAAAAAATGCTGCACAGAAGCTGTAAGAGAGGAGTGAGAAAGTGTGAGAGAAACAGCCCTGCAGTTACCAAGGTCAGTGAAAAAGGAGGGGTAGGAGGTGCTCCAGGTGCCGGAACAGAGATTCCCCTGCAGTCCATGGTGTAAGCCCATGGTGAAGCAGGTTGTTCCCCTGCAGCCGATGGAGGACCACGCTGGAGCAGATATCCACAATGAACTCCATGGAGGGCCCCACGCCAGAGCAGATGGACATGCGCTGAAGGAAGCTGCAGCGCATGACGTGCCCATGCTTGAGCAGGCTCCTGGCAGGAACTGCAGCCTGTAGAGAGGAGCCCACACAGAGCAGGTTTGCTGGCAGGACCAGTGACCACACAGGGGACCCACACTGGAGCAGTCTGTTCCTGAAGGACTGCACCCCATGGAGAGGACCCATGCTGGAGCAGTTCTTCAAGAACTGCAGCCCATGTGAAGGTCCCACATGGGAGAATTTTGTGAAATACTGTCTCCCATTGGAGGGCCCCCATGCTGGAGCAGGGAAACAGTGTGAGGAGGATCTCGCTGTCCTCATCCCGACCCATGAGTTTTTCCATTGCATTTCCTTCCCTTGTTCTGCTGAGGAGAGGGAGTGACAGAGTGGCTTGGTGGGCAGCTGGTGGCCAAAGCACCTTACAGGATGAAGACCAGCCTGCTGCAAGAAAGCAATCAGTGGAGGACAGGAACAACTCTAATGACCACAAAGCCTGGCAAGAAAAGAAGAGCAGCAAGTATCCCGTTCTTCAGTGTTAATGCTTTTCCTTTAATAGAGCGCCTTGAGTCACGTAACTATTCCACAGTTAAATGATGAAGGCCACTGCACCACTGAAGTCAGTATCTGTTGTTTGAGAATTTTTTGGCAGCATGTCTTTAATATGATAGTTAATACCTGAGCAATCTGAGCTGCTCTGCCTCCTTTGGATTTGGTCTGTCTGGCATGTACATATGCAAGACCAGCCTAATTTCCACTTGTCCTCATACCACCTGTGTTATCCCTGACACCAGAACTCCTTAGGAGTCGGCATGCACAGCTTTCATCAGTCAGGTCTGGGGCATACTCCACCTGCTTTAGACTGGTTTTTTTGTAGCTGGTAAAACTAAAAAAGGCACTGGCAACCAGGAACTGGACTTCGAACTTTCACAGTTCTCTCAGACCCCGGAAGTCAAAGACTTAAAGATTTGAGAACTGGATGCTGTTAAAGACATTCAAACGGGATGTGGGCAGTAGGACTGCGGGTAACTCTAGCCCAACGGTGGAGACAGCACAGCTATGCCCATGTAACAGGGATCACTCATCACACATGACTGAGCGAACGGAGTGCTAAAAGTCATGTTACCTGCTTCATTTCCAGCTGACAAACCCACACTGGATGGCTCACTCTCTCGATATGTATCATAGTATGGCACTTATTTGATCAGGCAGAGTGAAATCAGATTTGTTATGTGACAAAAAATGGAGCTGCAGCTCATACTGACAAGTATCTCATCAGTGCTTAAATAAAACTGAATAATTTTATGTTTTCCTGTTTTCCGATTTAGGAGAACTGGGGAAATCTTATCAGCTCTAGCCATTTGTATGTTTCTGTGTTTTTTTAAGCACCGGCTAGATCTACTTTCAGGAACAAGCCTTCATACTGGTTCCTTTGACAAACTGAAATTCTGCTTTGCTGTATCTTTCCAGAATAGAAATATAAAAATGGCAAAAAAATTACTCTTGGTTTACAACCAGGAGACCTTATCAAGAGAAAGACTAAGAACTGTGTAAAAAGGAAAAAAAAAAACCCCAAACCCTTTCCAATAGTTAACAAAAAAAAGGGAGGGGGAGCAAGAGAAATGAATATTGGGTTATACAACACTTTCACCAAATTACAGGATTTTTACAGCTTCTAGTAAATTTAGAGCTTCTTTCTCTGCAATTATATGATTTTCTGAATCTTCAGACAGATTCGATTCATAAGGAAAATAACGTAACCCTATGAAAAAGCAATGTGCAAAGAATTCTGTAAGAATTTCCACTGTAGACTGAAGCTGAATTAGTCACTGATGACTTTATCAATTTAAATAAATGACATTTAATACCAGAGTTTCTTTGACCTTAAGCACAAGGGGGAAGGGAGAAAGCCTGAACATATATTTTGAGAAGGAAATACCTCAGTGTCCCTTTGAAGTGTCACTTTCAATGAACAGACATCCATCATGATCACCAGACTGATAAAGACATGTTGTCACCAAGCCATTGCCCCTACTGGTATGGTTTTTTCCTCTTGAGTTTTTATTGATTGGATTTAGGAAGACAAAAATCAACATCATAATCACCAAAAACCCTGAAAATATTTTTATGTTAAAAAAACACTGAATGAGCTCTTAAACTGATAAGAGAACTCTCCAAATTCATCAGGGATTTTGTCACGAGCTAGAAAAGCAAAAGGCAGTAAAATGCATCCCCAAAACATGGAACTGCAAAAGAGTGTCCCTCCACTTTCCTTCTCCTTGACTCCTCTCCACAATCACTTCCATTTCTTTTATTTGATTGCCACAGTAGGAACAAACAGACAAAACAATATATAGATTTGGGAACTATCCCATTCAAGGATGATGTTGCTGCATTTTGGACCAGCAAATTCTTTTCACTTCTATAAATAACCTTGAACTTACCCAAACCAGTAACTCAAAGTGAAACCTGCAGGTGTATGAGCTATTATTAACAAAAAAGGGGAAAGATTCACCAAAGTCCCCAGAAGAATATAGAGTTTCATACTCAGTCCTCCTCTATACCCACTAAACAGTAACTTTTCTGCCAGGTTTTTCTGTACATAGTACTACTACTAGTAACTCTCAAAATCACTATCAACTACAATAAACCAAAGACAGTACTTTCACAGTAAGTTTCCCACATTATGCATAAGATTTTAAGCAGAGAAAAAAATCAGAATTAAAATAAAAAGAGGAAATTGCGGTTGTCAAGAATAAACATGCTCGGGAGGGGCTTGTGGGAAGGCATACATGTGAAACCTCATTATTTTTAGAGTGACTGATTTTCAAGTTGACGTCTTCTAGACCACTTTTCGCAGTTAACACCAAGCATACCCAAAGAAGGTTAAAGAAAGTGTACCCTCCCTGATTAACAAGAATGGCAAGCTCGTATCAACAGATGAGGAGAAGGCCGAGGTACTCAACAACTTATTTGCTTCAGTCTTCACTGGCAACCTCTCTCCTCACCCCTCCCCAGTTGATGGACTGCAAGATGGGGACCAGAGGGGCAAAGCCCCTCCCAGTGTAAGGGAAGACCAGGTTCAGGACCACCTGAGGAACTTGAACACACGTAAGTCTATGGGACCTGAGAAGATGCATCCTAGAGTCCTGAGGGAATTGGCTGATGTCATTGCCAAGCCACTCTCCATGATATTTGAAAGGTCACGGCAGTCAGGCAAAGTCCCTGGTGACTGGAAGAAGGGAAACATTATGCCCATTTTTAAAAATGGTAGGAAGCAGGACCCTGGGAACTACTGACCTGTCAGCCTCACCTCTGTGCCTGGAAAGATCATGGAGCAAATCCTCCTAGAAGCTGTGCTAAGGCACATGTAGGACAGGGAGGTGATTCAAGACAGCCAGCATGGCTTCACCAAGGGCAAGTCCTGCCTGACCAACCTAGTGGCCTTCTATGATGGCGTGGATAGATCAGTGGACAAGGGAAGAGCTATGGATGTCATCTGTCTGGACTTCTGTAAAGCCTTCGACACAGTCCCTCACAATATCCCTCTCTCTAAATTGGAGAAATATGGATTTGATGGGTGAACTGTTTGGTGGCTAAGGAATTGGTTGGAAGGTGACAGCCAGAGGGTGGTGGTCAACAGCTCCATGTCCAAATGGACTCCAGTGACAAGTGATGTCCCTCAGGGGTCCCTACCGGCACCGGTACTGTTTAACATTTTCATCAATGACTTAGTGAGATTGAGTGCACCCTCACCAAGTTTGCAGACGACACCAAGCTGAGTGGTGCAGCTGACACACCAGAAGGATGGAATGCCATCCAGAGGGACCTGGACAAGCTTGAGAAATGGGCCTGTGTGAACCTCATGAGATTCAACAAGGCCAAGTACAAGGTCCTGCACATGGGTCAGGGCAACCCTCGCTATCAATACAGGCTGGGGGATGAAGGGATTGAGAGCAGCCCTGCCGAGACGGACTTGAGGGTACTGGTGGATGAAAAACTTGACATGAGCCACCAATGTGCGCTCGCAGCCCAGAAGGCCAACCATATCCTGGGCTGCATCAAGAGAAGCGTGGCCAGCAGGTCAAGGGATGTGATTGTGCCCCTCTACTCTGCTCTGGTGAGACCTCACCTGGAGTCCTGTGTCCAGCTCTGGAGTCCCCAGCACAAAAAGGACATGGAGCCCTTGGAGCGGGTCCAGAGGAGGTCACAAAGATGATCCAAGGGCTGGAACACCTCTGCTGTGAGGAAAGGCTGAGAGAGTTGGGGCTGTTCAGCCTGGAGAATAGAAGGCTGCTGGGAGATCTTATAGCAGCCTTCCAGTACCTGAAGCGGGCCCATAGAAAAGGTGGGGAAAATATTTTCAGTAGGGCTTGTTGCAACAGGACAAGGAGAAATGGCTTTAAACTAAGGGAGGGTACATTTAGACTAGATATAAGGAAGAAATTTTTAACAATGAGGGTGGTGAAACACTGGAACAGGTTGCCCAGAGAGGTAGTGGAGGCCCCATCCCTGGAAACATTCAAGGCCAGGTTGGACAGGGCTCTGAGCAACCTGGTCTAGTTGAAGATGTCCCTACTCACTGCAGAGGTGTTGGGCTAGATGACCTCTAAAGGTCCCAAAGCATTCTATGATTCTATGATACAGGCAAAGGTATTCCTTGTCTTAAATTTCCCCCAAACTTCACATTCGTAAACCTTCATTGAGCTCTCATGAAAACCTCTTTTATTTTCTTAAATACTCCCACATTTCTCATACTGTATATCTAAGCAGTTGGGGCATTTTCTCTTCAGCTTGCTATTCTAACCACCAAGTCTCACTATTTAGTTTATGCATGTTAGACTCTCACAGGTTTATATAATACATAAATATCGACTCTTTGTATTATGACTCATGAATACATTTATTCAGCCCACCATTTACCAGAAGTCCTCCAGACATGCTAGGCCTGTTACTTTTATACCTCCTCAATTTCCAATTTAGCAGTCTCTTTGCTAGTAAAAATAATTCGAATCTAAATTGACGTGAATAACAAAACTTTTGTATTTTATTGTACTCTTTGTACTTCTAGCTTCTCTGTATTTCAGCTCAGCCAATGAAAAAACATGGTTTCTGTGTATTTGTTCCTACTTCTTCTTACCTGTTAGTGTCTGCCTTTTGTTGTCTGTCTTTTTCTCTGTCACAGCTTTGTTGCCACTTTCAAAGACCTACTTGTATCCATTCAGGTGCGCCTGCCAAGGGGCCTCCAACCATTTCCTTTTCACAAGAACGAGCCCTGCTGCACTGGCTGACAATACAAAATTCCTGTGCACTGTATTTGTAAACTTGGCAAGAGACCCCCCCCAAAATTTCTTCCCTCTCCTAAATATCTACTCCATACATACCCTTCTTTTGAAATTGAGATGTAGATAACTACATTTTTTGAGCTACAGGTTAGGAAGTTGGAATTCAGTTATTTCACTACTAACACCAGAGAAATTTGGCAGATGCACAGAAAGAAAGCTAGCCCACAGAGACGGATGGGAAACACTCCCTGGTCCAACTTGTTGTTCTTGCATGAGCAATATACTTTGCTGACAGTGAACAACACTGTTCATGAACAACATGGGGCTGGTCCAGTATTCAAGGGCACCAAAGAAAAATACTGACTGAGAACTTTCTTGCTCAGATGCAAGAGTGGAGAAGCAGTCCCTGCATTCAGTCTCAAGGTGCACACACAATCTTACCTGGTTAGGAACCTCACCTATGATATTTAGTGTCATGAACTGACAGATGAAGCAGGAACTGTTTGATAGAATCATTATGACTTGGCAGGAAGCTAACAGAACGAGTAGGAAAACAATGGCACAAAATTCACCCTACTTAAAAAGAAACTATTAAAAAATACTATGAAAGCTGACAGGGCAATCATATCGTGTAGCTAAAACAAAACCAGGCATGGTACTATACTAAGCAGAGTTTGAACTGTTAGTATATGATACCTCTGAGAATTACTGAAAGCCAGTCCTTTCAACAGGAAGAGTGGTCTTGGTCACATGGTAACAAGGCTTCTGCACTTGCAATCTGAAAACAAGCTCAAAGCCCTTGTGCAATACCAAACAGGAAACACCAACGGTATCGCACATGAGATTACCATCTCTGCAACTCAGTCTCAGTTGAGTTGATGCAATTTAATCAACCTAAGGGCTACAAAAAAAAAAGGAATGACGAACAGCGTGGTATCACAGACATACAGTGGATTCCTGCTACAAACAGTATTAGGAACCAGTCCACTTAGTGATCTGGTGAACACTTCTGCACACATTCATTAAATTCAAAGTATTGTTGTTATTCTTAAACTGTTACATATGGCAATAGCAAGGACAAAAATACACAAAGTATACTTTTACAAGTCACACAGAAAGACAAAAGCACACCTTCACCTCCTAGTCCCTGCACTACAGCATCTAAGTGTCAGAGTACCAAGTCCACCAAAATGAACACAAGCTGTTTGACTATCCAGATGACCACTACCAGCATTGTAACTCCCGCTAACACTTTATGCTTAAATGCTTTCTGGAGTGGAATGAAGAAATCTTTGATGTTTTCAAGGGACCTACCAATAGCCCAATGATTAAATCACTCAAATCTGAGATTCACCCTTACCTACAGCAGACTATGTGAAGTAGATCATCCCATACCAGACAGAAAAAAAGAGAAGAATTAGGGAAGAGAGCCAAAAGTGACAGAAGTCCAACCATAAAGAGCAAAGCTGGAAACAGGGTAACTCATTGTCACAGGAAATAGATGTGAAAGTAGTGCTTCAAAACCTAGAGGAAAGTTACTGAGGCATCATTTTGTCCTGGCTTATAACACAAAATCAATGGCATAGTAAGCGAAACTAAAAGTCTGCACAACTGTTCCAGGGAAACGTGCACAGTGTAATCGTGAAACTTATCAGCAAAACTGGTGAGTTAGCAAGCTGAGGAGCTGGTTTTCTCTACAAGCAGTTATAGCTAGAAGCGTCAGTATATCAGAGAGCTTCATCCAAGAATGATGAACTTCATGTTTCAATTTGGAACCAGAGTAAAGCTTTCATGACAGACAGGTTCCAGCGCAGGATTTCTTGTACCTCCTTCTGAAGCACGTGATGCTAGCCACTGCTGGAGACAACGTGCTGGCCAAACTGCCTGCAGGTCTGAAATAGATCTAACTAGGTTTCTTACAATGATTTTACAGTTAGGTGTCAAGAAAAACTCTGACTACTCAAATGTCTCTTATCTACCTAAGTGAGGCAGGATGGAAGCTCCTTAACCACCTATTGCACCAAGTCTAGTAAAAAGTCGCTAAGAGATATTTAGGTCAATTTTTATGAAGTAGAATATGAAAGAAGATCTATCTCTGCAAGATTCAGCCTAGAAGAATAATCCAATTAGTTACTAATTCTAGTAGGTACTAAGAAAGGAAACTGAAGTTTTGGAGTGATAAAGGGGAAATGGCAGCTGCTCCCAAGCTTTCAAAATCACAATCCTATTTGGCAATTAGCATGTTCCAAAGACTTTTCTTTCCTACCTACATAAGACCACCCTGTATCAGGTAACTCTCTTCTGTTTTCACACTAACTCATATTTTTAAAAGAATGGATTAAAAGCAATTAGACTGCTTCCAGCACTGCACTTTCCTAACATTCATAAGCATGGCATTTTCCAAGAAAAAGCTTGCACACACAGATAACTCTGAAAGCAGTTTCTTACTCATACTATCTATTCTTCTGGGAAATTTGGTGTGCCAATGACTGTAGGTTTATCTAGAGCTGAAATTACATTGCATATTTATCTCAGGGATGAGTGTGACAAGTCATAACTCCGCTCATGATGGAATAACAGTGATACAGTAAAACACAGGAGCTGCAGGAAGACTGATACAGTTGCAAAGTATCATTCCTAGTTTAAAACTAAGTTACATTTGACTTTGGGTTAAAACCAAAATGGCAGACACATACAACAATGTGAGAGAGTCCTTATCTAATGTTAACCTGGGGCACTAGAGCATCTTCAGGTGACTATGCCACAAAAAACACTCCACAGCATTTTCCACTGATTGCTCCAGACACATTTTTACATGCACTGTGGAACCGATTTTGACTCCAGCTGCCTTGTTACCTTGTATCACACTGCCCATAACAACTCTAGCAAGACTAAAGGCACGCTTGATATTTAAGCTTGTTACCAACTCCAGAATCATCCGTTCAGATGTAGCCACAAACATCTTCCAATAAGAGTGCCCCAAACTCACAGATCCTACTTCTGTTTCACAGAAATGGCAACGATGCCGTTTATACAACTAAATCTCTTCAAAGCTTGTTCCCTTTTTGCTGTTTTGGAAATTCACAGTTAACTCACTTGTATCACAGGAACAAGCCTGCAGTTAGGACTGAATATGGAAGAAGTTTTCTTAGTCCAAAAGACAGAGATTACATAGACCTGAAAGCTACACTGCTGCACTTCAATGGTGACAGCAGTTGTATTTTACCCTTGTTTTGCCAAGATGATAATGATAATTTAAACACCCCAGGAACTCCTCTGCATGAGTACACCAACTGAGTGCAAGTACACCACCATCTTTTTCAGTGATATATACTTGAGTACTTCATTCCCCATTGGCGAGAGAGAAAGAGATTTAGTATGTTTGTAAAGCACCACAGGACACTGGGTCTGGAGGCTGTCCTTCAGATGACGCTGCCTCAGCATCCATGACTTCTGTTCTCCCCAGCCTCTCCCTCTCTCCCATGCACTGCCCTAAACATGTACTCTCTTCTTCATCCCACTTGCTGCGAATGGTGTTTGGGATAACCAGCTGTGGGTCCTGTTCTTAGGGCGAGGTGGGATGGCAAGATTACTTCATGGTCCCAGAGACTCGGTTAAGAGAGACTGAGAGGAACAAGGGACTACCAAAAAGCTTATCCACAGTGCATCAGGAGGAAGTTACTCAAGGCCAGAGGAGGGGGTTAGCAAAGGGTTCTCTGCTGAGACGAGAGAGGACAGGAAGAACATTTCACCAGTGACAGGCAGTGTATGCTATGGCTACGGAAAAGGAGTGTAGAAGGATATGGCATGCAGGCTGGGTGCAAGGGCTCTTTCACCAAGCTCCTCTCCAGAATCGTTCTCAGGCACAGACACAGAGTCTGGATCCTGAGCTCCAGAAAATGTATTCCAAATGTACTCAAGCAGGTGGGGACTGTAAGTTAAAAGCACCTTATGCAAGGGGAAAAAGAAATCCCAGTGTAAAGCACAAACTTAGGGAGAAGAAAGCTGGGGAGCAATTTCTAGGTACCAGAACTTCACTTTGTAGCCTCCTGTCACCTCCCAAAGGGAACTGCTTTTATGGAGCTGGAAAGCAGTGCCACTTCTGTTCATCTTTATATAGTAACCTCCCAGCAGCAATGGGCTTTAGTCTGGCCTGTGGGTCTAAGAACATTACAGAAATACTGTACGGCTACAGTCATCTTCTTTTTCCTTTGTCACAGAATTATTTACTGCAGAATGGTCCAGTTTGGGGACTTTGTCCCAATGAGCCATACAGGCAGCACAAACTCTCTGCGTAGAACGAAATGGTAGGAGGAGACGTGTTTCAAGACCTATATCTTCACATGAATTGGTAGAAGAAACAATACCCTGTGCTGTGCCAGATTACTGGCACACAGGAATAAGATCTCCATTCCCCCAACTTATCTTCTCCTGGGAAAGGCAGAAAGCGGATGACACTGTGTCCTCTGAGCTGAATTCAGCTCATGAACCACCAGCTGATCTAGCCTCATCCGTCCTGTGTTGATAAAATGTCTGCTTCAGCTCTACTCAGGTATAAATAACTGCAGACATACAAGTTACCAGAAAATATGCATCTTAGTTCAAGGTTCCTCCCACTCCCTGCCTTGATGGGAGAGCAAAATAGTGAAAGAGTAACTTAAGTCTGAGTAGCACAAATTTGTTCTATTTCCACCTTCCTTCCCACAATAGTTTGCTGAAGTTGGTGCAATGTTTTCCTTCCTGTTTTTTCCAGTTACCCAACGTTGCTGTGCAGAACATACACAAAAACAAGAGACTGTCCTGTACTTTAAAAAAATTGCCAGCAAACAAGAATAGTGCAATTATATTTCATATATATGTTACATACCTATAGTGCAGCAGAATGCTCAGCCTAACTCCACCCTGCAATGGAGCAGCAGATGGGCTATAAGCATTTCATTCTCATCTGCTGCTTTTGAACTATTCCCAGAATTCCCTTATCCTCAGGTCACTGAGCTATGGGAAGTGAGTCTTGTGGCTCTCTACTAAATGAAGATTTTGATATTTAGCTTCATGATCCATAAGGTGGGCTGATCCCACATGAACAGATTGTCTAATGAGCAAAAAATGGTAGACAAGGAAGCCCACAGATGAGAGAAGAAGGCCTACAGGGATCCATGATGGGGGAAAATCCTTCCCCTCCCCAACTACCTACAGAATCAAGAGATGTTAAGTGTGGAATAATGAAAATAATAGCACAAACTTATGAAGAGGAAAAAAGGAATGAAAAGCTACAGTACAAAACTTCAGTGCAGGAGCTGCTATGCTGAATAATCAATGGCTCATCTTCTCCAACATTCACTCCCTCCCACAATGAGCCATTGATGTAAGTGTAAGGTATGCTATAAGGGAAGACACAACTGTCTACCCATACAAATAACTTATTCCTAGGCCCTAGTCATTGGCAAAAGCTCTAAGTCACCTTCTTACCTCTTATAATCACATGTTCTTACTACTGCCAGAAATGTTTAAGGGAGCGCACACATGGTATGGGAAAGGAAGACTGAAAGAGGAAAATATACTAGCATAAAATGCTCTAACAGATAAGAGTGAAGCAAAAGGGTGAAAACAAATCTGTAAAAATTTTACTGAACTCATCTGTTCGTTCCATACATAGTTCGTGTATTAAAATCAAATAAGTAATGCTTTAATACAAATTTAGAGGTATTTCACTGAAGCACAATGCTCATTACCATAGTGAGTGGTAGAAAAATTAAATGAAGATTTTTTTTCTAAACCTTTTTCTGAGCTTTACTACTGACTGAAGCAGGTATTATTATTACTTTCCAGCTAGAAAAGCTGCTTCTTTCAGTTTATGTAATGCACAGTGATCACAAACAGCTATAAGTAGTGGGTTTCAGATGAACATCTGTAAGGAAAGTGGAAGCCTGGAGTCACCACAGATGGGATGTTCTATTGGTATGGCTGTGGCTACTTTGCCACAGACCAGCAAGCCCTCAACCGCACAAAGGAAAGAGTTATAGGAAGAAAACGCAGCAAGAGAAGAACCTTGTGACACTGCCAGTGTAATTCTTCCACTTCTGTAAGGGTTTCCATGCGAAAGAAATGCCACTGTCTCCCTCTCTTTTTTCCTTACCAAGTGGAGAAGGGATGGAACAACTGATCTGGTTAGAGGTAGCAACACCGTCATGATACAGGGGAGACAAAGGAGGTCAATCTAGTGACAGATATGAAAGGCTTTGCTAAATTTCATGGAAGAACATGACCCTGATAGGACAAAACTGCAGTTAAGTTTATGCTGAATCTCTTCCTAGGACTGGCACCCAAAACGACTGGCTCATTTGTATTTGCTCTCTCCAACATTAGGTTTGCCAGCTTCCCCTCAGCATGAAGATGTGGTCACCAAAGTACAAAATTAAGCTGTAACCACAACAACTATTTGGGAATGTTATCTGTGTTCTTGTTTTTAGCATGTATTCTCACTTGCTCAGGGTTATCTCAGCAACTTAGGCCCTCCAAGCCACATGTACAACAGATTTTCCAAATCTAAGACTCCATGAAAAAGCACAGAGAACATTAACGTAGACTTGACTGTTATTTAAACTACTATTTTTTAAAATTTGCAGAGACCAAAAAAAAGCAACTTTCAAAACACTTTTTGGGCTGATACATCCTTCTTATTTCTGTGCTTCAATGAAATTCCCACAGCAAGTGAGAATATAGGGTCTTTTAGTACTGTTAGAAAGTACTAGAAAGTCTTCAAAAGTACATCAAAATCTTGCTCTGAAGCAGAAGAAAAGTAATCATGTGTCTGCTGTCTGGGCTACCTGCAGATGCAGTGAGAGTACCAAAATGGATCAACTCAGGCCACTGAGGAGCAATGCCCATATGTACCTGATGCCAGCAGGTAAGTGACAATTCTGTAGAGCCTGTCCACTCTCTTCATGAGCTGCCTTCTAGGCAGACACATTATCTTGCCTAAAACTGGTGACTCGGAAGGTTATTTGCAATTTTTATCAGCAAAAGCATCCTGTGAGTGCCTCTATGATTTTGGCTCCTAGCTCTTCTGTCTATGCTTGATGGACTAGCAATGCTGCCAGAAGCAGATTTGCTCCGTATACGTCCCCACTCTCCTTGATAGATGTAGGTAGAATGACAACATTTTCACCAAAATTTTTATTGGATTGTCTGAGGACAACTGAGAACTTTCCGTTGTTAGTGATATTGGCCATTTAAGGTCTGCCCATCACTGATAGCAGATACACAGGGAGTTTCATCCTTTGATATTAGTGTTACACTTCACACTTTTACATTCACTGCTTTAGATTATCAGCAAACACAGAGTCAACGTAAAAATCGAAATGGACTGAGGAGATGCATCCAGTGCAAAACTTTTATCAGAAATGTCTCTGTATGCCTTTCTAAACAGAGTATCATTGAAAAATTTGGTTCATATATACTGAACCTTCTTTTTCTTCTAGGATTCATAATGCATCTACTCCCCAAAATACTCCTAATACTCCTAATAACTGTAGTCCTCATTCACTTGACCTAAAACTCATGGCATGCTAGATCAATGCTCAACAAGAAGAAACAGTACTGTGTGCAGGCTGATGTAGCTTCTGGTAGCAAAAATTACAAGAGCAATTAGCTAGCCACAGATCTAAAAGGTCACTTCACTGGAAGAAAGGCTTTGAAACTAATCACAGACTTAAAATTTTTAAACAGTCATTATCAAACTAGTTTGTGAATTCTCACATTAAAGTTGTAAGTCAGATCAAAATCATTTGTGTTTCCTTTTCATTCACAGCCCAGGCACAACACTATAAATTAACAATGAGGGGTGATAGGGAACACACGTTCATGTATGCTCATGTAGATACTCAAAAGTCTCCTACAGAAACTTAAGAACATGACATCCTAGCTTCTTTCTTTCACAGTGCAACATACTATCTTCGACACTGGCAGCTATACTGTTAATATCTAGCGTAGCCATGAACCAATAGGTTGGGTGATAAGGAAAGCTGCCCAAAATGCTGACTTTTCCAAGAGCAATTTGACCGTATCATGGATCACTCCTAATCATGGAAAAACATTTGGAGAGTTTCTATGACATTTGCATCTGACCTGGTCATCCCCAGCTCTTTGTGGTCAATGAAGGCAACGAAAGGCAATTTTATAGAGCACAATTCATGGTAACTATCTAAAACTGGGCAGCTGAACCAAGTTTTAGCAGTATCTTTCTCTCTCCATTGACTGTAAAGGTGACTCAGAACTTCAGGTGACTAACTAAAATGATAATTTCTAAAGGTGGGTGTGGAGGATCCTGCCAAAGTCCAAGAAGCCATTTGGAAGGTCTATATGGATGCAAGTTACCATTGTCACTAGAGACATTCCAAAAGAAACAAGCTAAAGCTTCTGTATTGCTGCAGGCAAAAAGAGGTCTTATTTTCACTTTCACCCCAGATTAGCACGTGACCACGTGAAGACATCATCACAACAGGTCAAATGGGCCTACAGCATAACAAGTCAAGGCATACTGAAATGAAAGATAAAAAAAAAGGTCTGTAGGAAAGAAAAACACATCTAGTTTTCAGAGAGAGCAGCAAAGGATAAGAGTCTTGATATCTGAATGATATGCAGGGAAATAAAATTCAGCTACCTTCCTGTAAAGCCACCTCTGAAATACAAACACTCTTTCAAGAAAATCCACATTCCCAGATCTTCTTCTCTAAGGACAGATGTTCATGAATCTGCAAACAAGACAAGTCATGTCTTGAACAAGGCAACCCCTCCTCTCAGCTCCAGCAGTACTCCAGACTGGTAGTTTTCTCAGACATTTTGTAGGGCCAAATCGATGCAATAGCTGATGCCTCCAAAGATTACCCAAGTCTTACTTCTACCTTCACCACATACTGCAGAGCAAGAGAAGAAAAGCTTTCTGCCTCTTGTTCCTCTCATTGCTGTAAGACATTTCTTCTAACAGGAAAGGTGAAACACAGCAAAAGCAAAATCTTAGTGGGTTGGGTAAATTCTTTGCTACCTAAGAAATCTCGGGCCGCAATACTGAGTTAAGCTGTACAACATCCAGGGGGCCCCTCCGTCCATACTGTTGCCCCTCTTGTGCAAATTGTTACCCTCCCAAATGTGTTAGTCTCTAAAGCTTTATAAATTAAAAGAAGATGAAGTTTACAGCCTGATTCATAGGCACATGAATTATCGGCTTGCCAATGTGACGTCCATCTAAAAGAAAGGCTGGAAGGAGGATCCAGGGAACTACAGGCCTGTCAGCCTGACCTTGGTGCTGTGGAAGATGATGGAGTGATTCATCCTAAGTGTGCTCACCGGGCATGTGAAGGACAACCAGGGGATCAGGCCCAGCCAGCACGGGTAGATGAAAGGCAGGTCCTGCTTGACCAATCTGACCTCCTTCTACAACCAGGTGACCTGCCCAGTGGATGAGGGAAAGGCTGTGGATGTCATCTGCCTGGACTTTAGTAAGGCCTTTGACATCGTTCCTCACAGCATCCTCCTAGAGAAACTAGCTGCTCATGGTTTGGATGGGTGTACACTTCGCTGGATAAAGAACTGGCTGAATGGCCAAGCCCAGAGAGTGGTAGTGAATGGAGTTAAATCCAGCTGGCAGCCAGTCACAAGTGATGTTCCCGAGGGCTCAGTATTGGGGCCAGTCTTGTTTAATATCTTTATCCGTGATCTGGATGAAGGGATTGAGTGCTCCCTCAGTAAGCTTGCAGATGACACCAAGCTGGGCAGGAGCGTCAATCTGCTTAAGGGTTGGAGGGCTCTACAGAGCGATCTGGACAGGCTGGATTGATGGGCTGAGGCCAATTGTATGAGGTTCAGCAAGGCTCAATGCCGGGTCCCACACTTGGGTCACAACTACCCCATGCAACGCTGCAGGCCTGGGGAAGAGTGGCTGGAAAGCTGCCCGGCGGAAAAGGACCTGGGGGTACTGGCTGAACATGAGCCAGCAGTGTGCCCAGGTGGCCAAGAAGGCCAACGGCATCCTGGTTTGTCTCAGGAATAGTGTGGCCAGCAGAAACAGGCACATCGTGCCCCTGTACTCAGCACTGATGAGGCCGCACCTCGAGTACTGTGTTCAGTTTTGGGACCCTCACTACAAGAAGTACAGAAGTGTGTTCAGAGAATAGCTACGAGGCTGGTGAAGGGTCTAAAGAACAAGTCTTATAAGGAGTGGCTAAGGGAACTGGGATTGTTTAGTCTGGAGGAGGCTGAAGGGAGACCTTATCGCTCTCTACAAGTACCTTAAAGGAGGTTGTAGTGAGGTGGGTGTTGGTCTCTTCTCCCAAGTAACTAGCAATAGGATGAGAGGAAACAGCCTCAAGTTGCACCAGGGGACATTTAGATTGGATATTAGGAAAAAATTCTTTACTGAAAGAGTGGTCAGGCATTGGAACAGGCTGCCCAGGGAAGTGGTTGAGTCCCCATCCCTGGAGGTGTCCAAAAAATGTGTAGATGTGGCACTTCAGGACATGGTCTAGTAGGCATGGTGGTGTTGGGTTGATGGTTGGACTCGATCTTGGAGGTCTTTTCCAACCTTAATGATTCTATGATTCTATAGTGTGTGATCTAGTAGACGCTGCTCAAATATAGTGAGAATCAGACTTTTGAACTGTAAAAATCAAACTTTGCTAGAATAAATACATTCAATAACAAAATAAACCAGCACTTCCAAGGCTTCATACCCTGCTTGAAGATACTGCACATCAAATAATCACAAATTCCAGCATGAACAATTAAACCACAATTTACTCAATAATTACTTTGAGCCTTCAGCCATATTTGCCTCCAAACACCAGAAGTCTGTAGTACCCACAGGAGGTATTTAAAGAAGAAAGAGAAGACACAGGAAATGATTAAAAGTACCCTTTCAAAGACAGTACATTTTTCCAGTTATGTGTGCTCCCAGGTGGATCAGAATTCTCAGAGAATATAAAACAAGGATCACTCAGCTATCTGTAATGCTCCATTGATTAAACCTCCCAAAGACATTTGTAATCCATATTTCAAACCAAATTATCTCCATTTTTAAGCAGTGCTTGCACAAAGCATGAAGTACAATTAAATGTAATAGTCTCCTTAGAGAGCCCACAGGGGGAAACAGAACTGAACAGGTTCAGCAAAAAGTTAAACATTCTGTTTTAAACAAAGTTTTAACCTAAATCCACATTCCTTACAAAAGGTTCTAGAAAAAACTTGGTAAAGTTAGTGAAGACAACTGAGTAGGAGCACACGCAGGTGGAACAGGTCATCTAGTGCAACCCTCTGAAGTACTGGGGCTTACCTATTTGTCTCTAGTAACACAGATGTACTAGAGTCTAGGAAACACTACATTTACATCACTGTTGTGCAGCAGCAGGGTAGTTAATTAACAGCAACATCAACAGAGTTGTATGTAAAATGAAGTATTTTTTAGAACTACCTGAAAGGAGGTTGTAGTGAGGCAGGTGTTGGTCTCTTTTCCCAGGTAACTAGCGAAAGGATGAGAGGCAATGGCCTCAAGTTGTGTCAGGGGAGGTTTAGATTAGATATTAGGAAAAATTTCTTTACTGAAAGAGTGGTGAGGCATTGGAACAGGCTGCCCAAGGAGGTGGTGGAGTCCCCCTTCCTGGAGGTGTTTAAAAACGTGTAGATGTGGCACTTCAGGATATGGTTTAGTGGGAATGGTGGTGTTGGGTGGATGGTTGGACTTGATGATCTTAGAGGTCTTTTCCAACCTATGATTCTATGATTCTACAGATGACAAAACATGCATGCCATGCAATTCACAAAGGGGAACTGGAACCAAAGAGGAAAAATGACTGACAAAATCCTACAAACAGAAGTTCTGAGGGGCAGAATCAAGCTGGAGCCACACTAATCTCAGAATCACAGTAAGCTGTGGCAGGAAGGGACCTCAGAAAGTCTAGCTGTCTGTCCCAGTTCAGTGGCACCCTGCTTTTTTTTTTTGTAGGCTGTATTCCTGCATCCAAATTTTCCAGGACAGTTGAGACAGACTAGATGATACCCTGCCTAAAAGACCCTTCCGGATACATCTTCCCAGCATGGCAAAGGGGGGCTTTAATAACTTCTCTTTTGGCGCACAAGGGATTGAAAAACCACCCCACGCTTGTGAAGGCTGTATTTTTGTTACTTCTCTGTGGTATTCAGATGGTAGTATCATGCAGGAAGGACCTGCTCAAAGTCAGAAGACACATCCATTTCTTCGCTAAACCACGTGGCCAAATTCACCACCAGCAGCCAGGTGTAAACTGCGCTCCCCGGCAGTCTGTGCTGGCTGTTTTGCCGTAACCACACGCTCAAGTTCAGACCGAGAGATCAGCACATTCGCAGGGTGTATTTTTTGGCTGCTTGTGCCCACTTTCTCGCGCCTGCCTTTGCTCTCCCAAGGCAGCCGCCGAAAGGTGGGCACCGTCCGTCCCCCGGGATCCCACCTGCCTCACACGGCTGCAAGGGAAGCTCTGGCGACCCCGCCTTGCGAATGCTCGATCTCCCGCTCGCCTCCTCAGGGCACGGACGCAGCGACGGCCTGACTCGGGTTAACCCCGCCAAAGACAACCGCCAAGGCCGGGACCCGGCGCGGCAGCACGAAACCCCGCTACCCCGCCTCGGTCCACCGAGGCCGCGTCCGCCGTCGGAAGGCTCCCTGCCCCCTGGGGCCAGGCCTGGGGCTAAGAGGCGGCTGCCCGGGCGGCGGGGCGGGGGCTGGCGGGCCCCCCTCGGCGGGCACCCACTCTGCCCACTCCGGGCTGCCGCCCTCCAGGCGCCGCAGCTCTTCCCCAGCCCGATTCCTCACCGCAGCGAGCCAGGACACCCCGCGCCCCCCGCCACGCCGCAGCCCGGCGCCTCGCGCTTCCCGCGGGGGCTGCCTCTGCTCCCACCCGGCTGCCCCATCGGGGTCCCGGGGCTGGCGCTGGGAGCCCTTGGGGGTCCGGCTAGTCCCTCCCTACGCGGCTTACCGTGGCGGGGGCCGCCGGCTGCCGGAGGCGCTGCGAGCAGGAGGCAGGGGGCGGCGGGGCGGCTCTGCGGCACCCCTGCACGGCGGGAGCTGTGAGGGGAAGTGGGGCCGCCCCGCGGGCTGCCGGGCGTCGTCCCGGGGC
>Ga0065711_1001428_pt1 | contig 43405 bp, 22 predicted proteins | sample Hoacrofraction12_FD_59098 | JGI IMG/M metagenome (GOLD analysis project Ga0065711, IMG submission 59098) | Hoatzin crop microbial communities from Cojedes, Venezuela - Epithelial fraction 12 v2 (version 2) | ecosystem: Host-associated > Birds > Digestive system > Esophagus > Crop | place... | reverse complement strand
GCGTTGGGCGCTGCCCGCCCCGCTCCAGCTCCCCGGCCCCGGCGGGGGGGCTCGGGTGGGTGCCACGTCGGTTACGCTTCTTCCACACCCGGCCGGCTCTGCAGACGAGCGGCCGTCGGTGCTGCGCTGCTGTCGGCCGCCCCTCGCGGTGCCGCAGCAGCAGGCCTCGGGGAGGGAGCCTGCGGGCCGGTGCCGGGCAGAGCTCACCTCGCCCGCTGCCGGAGGGCTTTGCGGCTGCAGCTCCGTGTCCCCGGGTCCCTTGCCAGCCCCGCGTCAAGGTTAAAGCTGCCCGTCTCTACAGCTGCGTTTACAATTCCGCTCGAAGGCGCCTTCCCACAGCTCCTCCGCTCGCAGCATCGCTGCCCGCTGCCTCGCAGCGTTGCTCTTGCTTCCCTGCTGCCTTTCAGAGCAGAGTCCGGGCAACAGTTGCCTGATTATACTGCTTCTCCCTCCCTTACACCTACAGGAGGTCAGATCACTAGTCAGAACAAAGTTTAACAGCAGGTAAAGAAAGACCCTGTTATGTAGTTACTAACAAGAAAATCGTTTGAAATACCTGCGTGTTCTCACGGAGATCAGCTTTGCCTGTGCTCCCATAGGGAGCGGTACTCGCTCATCGTCTGTCTGTGCCGTTCCACCAAAAGCTCTCAGTGCCGTATCGCTGTTGTCTCACAGACTGACCTCTCGATCCTTCTGGAAGCTGTCACTACAATTTGCTTGTATCTCAGTGAGTGAACAGATAAAGTGGTTACCAAAAATGACCAATTTCATCTACATTGTTCCAAGAAGGAGCGAAAGAAACCGTGTTCTCAGCACACATGATCCGTGACTTCGATTCTCATGAAGTGTGTCACTAAAATGGACGTGCCTTTTTAAAATTGGTCTACACTTACACAAGTACAGATATTTTAGTTGGGGACATGGTTAAACGATAGAGTTGTTTTAAAACAGTTTTTCAAACACTAGCTCAGCAAAGAAGGATGCTTTACTTCTAGCCATCTCACTGTGTGCGCCTTGGGAGGGGTGACACAGGCATGTTAAGCTACAGCCACAGTCAGTAACCTTTCAAATGGAGGTGACTACAGCATCCATCTGAGGACCAAAGCCCACGTTGTATGCTGAGCATTGTGCAGCAGAACATCAGAGATGTGGCTCCTGGGGGGCCCTGTGGGACCGTTTCATGACTTTCAGCATTTCCTAACCTTGTAACTTCAGATATCAAACTGGGAGGTAGAGAGAGTTTTTTTAAAATGCTTCCCTTTCTTTTTATTGTGATTTAATAATCAGATATACTGAGAAAAACAGTTTCGTTATGGGCAACCTCTGCAGCAATGGTTACAAATAGTGACATTTCTCAGTTGGTGAGTGGCTCTTGGGAAGAAGACATTTAATGAAAAGCTGTTTTTCAGTGCTTTCTGGAAGAAAACAGGAACATGTAGTCTGCTGCTCTAACCAAAGTGCACACTGCTGCATTTGTAAAGCATTTTACTTTGCTTAGGAAGGGTGGCAGCACATTGGTCATCCCAATGACCAATGCTGGGATTGGAATCCCAGAGCTAGGCACCAGTAAATGCAAAGGTACTCTCACCTTCTTCCAGCAAACAATGGAAACTAGTGGTATACAGAAAAAGCCCTGCAAACTCAACTACCTGCAGCCTCAGTGGAGGAGCAGCTGCACAGTGTGATCTTGGTTTGAGATTGTGGCACATACCAGCCCATAATTGTATCATGACCTGGGAGTGCACCTGCCCTTATGACAGATTCCATGGCAGGGGCATCCCGTCTCCCTGTTCTCAACGCTGCATCACTTGACAAGGGAAGAATCACACAATGCCCGCCCATGCGGAGTACCAAAACCCACCGGGGTTTGGAGAAGCGTGACAATCCTGGTGCAGCATCCCGGGACTTCATTAAGGGACTGGAGATGGGGCTAAGAAGGAGGGGAGTGGGGCTGCAGTCCTCTGAACCTTCTCCTTGCCATTTGTGATGGGCCTGTCATTTTCAGTGAACACAGAAGATGGTTACAGATCCTCACAACATAAATATTTCTGTTCTTAATACAGGCCAAGGCCAAAGTTTATCAGCATACCATTGCACTTGCACAGGGCACAGAGGAGAAGCCTCCCTCTTTCAGCCACTTCATAGCAATGATTTTCTTGACCCAACTTTGTTTCATCACCAGATGTCTTTGCAGACTGACAGCTTAAATCTCTGTAATAGCAGGTTATATGTACCTGTTGCACGTACTCTCTAGCTTATTTATCATGAGGTGGGAAACTACTACTGACTGTTATCCCACTTAAGGTAACGGGAGAAAGTAAGCTTTGAGGTATTACACACTTGTGCCTGTAAATTCCTGTGTATGAGCCGGCATTCTGTGTCTGTTAACATGGTCCTTGAATTTTTGCTGTATTCAGGAATTAACTATTTAAAATAAAGGCTTTTCAGACTGACCAATGTACACTAGCTCTGCTACAAAACTTAAAATGATCCTGAGCCATTTTACAGGTAATTATCAGTATAAAAAATAAGGTCCACAGCCCATACAATGGCTTCTTACCCATAACCTTTGGGAGCCTCTATTTCTTTGTCCCCATCTTCAGTTGGGAGGCAGAGTGGAATAGTGCACGTGGATGCAATGGACCTATAAAAACAAGAGTACAGGTGAAAAGAAGGAGGCATGAAACATTTTCTGGTAAACAGTCCTGACTTCTTTGTGTTAAAAATACCAAAGAACTACTAGCAGAATCAATTATTATAAATAATACATTTAACAATAGAAATAAATATCAGCTAAACCAATTAAATCAAATTCATTGTGGGGCAGATCCATTGACAAATGCAGTCCATCATGGGGGGAAAAGGGACCCTTGTCAGTAAATTCCCCATGAGATTTATACAAAAGAGAAGAGGTTTTCCAGTCAGTTAATTCATACTTTACTATTTCAGAAAGCACATTCAGCAGCCCCGTTTTTTCCTCCGTAGCTCTGAAATAGCACATTTATAAGATCAGTCTGATACTATCAGACTCGCACAGGATTACTGGAAGTTCAGCAGAAGGTGCTGCTGTTATTTGACTCTACTTACCATTTTCATAACTAAGGCTTGGGATTGCTTCGCTAGTTGATCAGTTCCAATTGGCCAGGGTCGGTTTGTCTGTGGAGAACCAAGATGTTGAATTACAAAGAATATGTAAAAGTGCAGAGCTTTTTCCTGTGTCCTCTGTGGAGGTTTAGGGAGCTCACCTGTTGAATCTCAAGTCAGGATTTAGACAAGTCAACTCCTGCTCTTACCCCTCCTTACAGAAGTGACATAGGTATGAGGAGGGAGCCTGTGGGGAATGGCCGTTTGGATTATCTCGAGTTGGCTACTGGGTGGTCACCAAACTAGGTGTAGTGCAACCACAGGCAGTTTTTCTCTGTACCTCATGAGCAGTGACACAAGGGTTAAAACAGCTGATGTGGCTGAAGCCAATCTGGATGCGCAGAAGGGACATGGTCCTAACTGCTCCAGTTCTAAGAGCGGGGTACACAGGTTCCCGTAGGCCAGTGTCCAGAAAAATGCTATGACAAGCTCACCTACAAGTTGTGGGATTAAAGCTACGTTCTTATTTTAGATGAAGGTTTTTATCATCTGGTCAACAATTGTAGCTAGGGCAGAAGCCAGTTTTACAAGCTCCAACCCAAATTGGTGTTGCGTAGCAATTACAGGCATGCCTTGAGAGATTTATTGCAGAGAACCTAAATGATAGAGGAGGACTTGAGGCTAGCAGCTTTACACAGGACAGTGGCTTATAGCCCAACTGCCAGAAATGACTGGAGACCTGCTGCAGACTAGCTATTGCTTTAGCTGGTAACAGGCATTCATGGCTACACAAGCAATATTGCTTTTTGCTGTGAAAGAAGGAAAAGAAAGAGAAGTGGAGGAACAGAAATGGAAGGGAAGACTATAGGTGGTGTATGTGCCCAGCATTACACAGTCATATAACTCGCTTCACCCTATCGTCACTCTGTTGGAAAGCCACAGGAGAAACTGCAGGAGTCCATGAAATCCTAGCTTTTTGCCCTCATTGCCTCTGGCAAGCTGCAGTACAGGCTTTCTCCCGAGGTGAAGGTAGCGTCTTCTATTCTGAGCCCAGCATGAACACTCCGTGTCGACAGTGAAGAACCTAAGTTAGTAGATAATACCTGGATTTCTTAGGTTGTATCTGAGGTACTTTGTTCACTAATTTTTATCGTGCAAGTTCCATTTCAATTATTCATAGCAATACTGAATAATGAATAGAGACATATCCTTTAAAATAATCTGCAAAATGTAAGATAGCCTTAGCCAGTAGGGCAGCTTTATAAGTTTTAAGCACTGCATTTTTGTGGAAAATCAGGGCCAGATAAAGATTACTAAAACTGGACTGCATGTAGTTTGTGTCAACTCGTAAGGATGCTGGTCTCTTTTTACAGGAAAATTGTGGATAGAATAGATGACAACAAAGATGGCTATCTCACAACAGAGGAATTAAAAAACTGGATTAAACGGGTACAGAAACGCTATATCTATGAAAATGTGGCTAAAGTTTGGAAGGACTATGATCTAAACAAGGACAACAAAATTGCCTGGGAAGAATACAAACAAGCCACATATGGTTATTATCTAGGTAAGTTAACATTTTCAGCTTATATGCTCAAAGGCTATTGAAATTAATCCATATCAATAATATTTATAAAATAGTAAACACAAATCAATACAGGCTGGGGGATGGAGGGATTGAGAGCAGCCTTGCCAAGAAGGACTTAGTACTGGTGGATGAAAAGCTGGACGATAACCTAGCAGTGTGCGCTCGCAGCCCGGAAGGCCAACCGTATCCTGGGCTGTATCCCCAGCAGTGTCACCAGCAGGTCGAGGGAGGGCATTCTGCCCCTCTACTCCGCTCTGGTGAGACCTCACCTGGAGTCCTGCGTCCAGCTCTGGAGCCCTCAGCACAGGAAAGACATGGAACTGTTGGAGCGGGGCCAGAGGAGGCCACAAAAATGATCAGAGGGCTGGAACACCTCTGCTCTGAGGAAAGGCGGAGAGAGTTGGGGCTGTTCAGCCTGGAGAAGAAAAGGCTCTGGGGAGACCTTATGGTGGCATTTCAGTACTTAAAGGGAGCTTATAAGGAAGATGGGGACAGGCTTTTTAGTAGGGCCTGTAGTGATAGGACAAGGCATAGTGGTTTTAAACTAAAAGAGGGTGGATTTGTACTGGATATAAGGAAGAAATTCTTTACTGTGAGGGTGATGAAACACTGGCACAGGTTGCCCAGAGGGGTGGTAGATGCCCCATCCCTGGAAACATTCAAGGTGAGGTGGGACGGGGCTCTGAGCAACCTGATCTAGTAGAAGATGTCCCTGCTCATTGCAGGAAGGGTTGGACTAGATGACCTTTAAAGGTCCCTTCAAACCCAAACTATTCTATGATTCTATTGGAAGGCATCATTTCATGCCTTACAGTCAACAGGAGTTTGGTGTCACATTTAGGACTCTTGAAAATTGCATTAAATTTTATAGAATCTCAGATGTCAAAAGCACTTCGTAGTTGTTTATTGCAGCCATTTCCACATGGGCCAAAAGAACACAGAAGGTTTTGTAGAGGGATTATTAAATGTACTGACAAAGCTGAATTAAAGTCTTCTGCAGTTAGAAATATTTTTTTAACATTAAAAACGGTGCTTTAATTAAAAAAATATATTGCATAATTAAGCACTATTTGTTAATTCAGTCTATCTAAATCTAGATGCTAGAAATTTAGGCTGGGTCTAGGCTATAGCAAAGTTATTGATTAAAATAGTTCTTGCAAAATAACATGCTTCAGACTGTGATCAACTGCAAATTAAAATACTTAATAAAAGAAACATGTATTAAAAATACATCCGAGTCTTTTCCCCCCGCCCCACATACATTCCCTTTGCTTTTTATAAGTTAATGAAGGGAAAGGAGAAGACATCGCTTAAGCTAAAGGGCAGTGCTGACAGAACAACAAATTGGTATTAATTGACCATTTATACTGGAATCAAGAAGACAACGTCTGCCTTCCATAGAGGCAGTTTCTGGAGCAAGCTTCCAGTAGCAGTAATAATTCCAACGTCTATCTTAGAGTAAAATGGAGCTTATTATGTTTGTGGCAGGAAATATTTGACACACCATCCCTGTAGCAGTGTCCCTGGGAGCCCTTCTCAGCTCTTTTACTTTGCTCTCTGTAACCCCCGAGATTTGGAGAACAGCTACTACCTTGTGGTCTTGTGTTAATGCACAGTGAACGTTCCCATCTGTGATTCCTGGACTAGTCTTTTTCAACCATGTTTGTCTCCCAACGTGCAAATTATGAAATTGTTATAATATGAATATTTTTCATGTTTGAAGTCAGCTTAGTGATCCTATTTTAAAAATTATATCAAATACCATTCGTTTTATACCACTGAACACCCTGAAAAAATGTCATTGTTTTAAACTGAAAATAATTGTTAGGTTCCCTGTAGCAGAGGCGTAGCAGTTAGATAATTTCAGTCTGCCAGCTTCTGAAACCACTTTCCTTTGGCTTGCTTGCTTTTTGAAGCTGAAAAGTTGTGTGTAGATCACACTGATTCCTCAGAAGAATAAAACTTCTGTGAATTAAATCTACCCCAAATACTGCCTAAGCAGCACTTGTAAAATCAGATTAAAAAAACCATGGACCTAAGAAGGATGATATACAATACTGCAAAATCCATTATCCTAGATTCCAAAAGAAGGCTTACTCAGACATTTACCTGTACTACTAAGTCACCTTTAAAAATCAAACCAAGTGCTTGACCCCTGAATTTAAAACTTCACAGGACAGAGAAGATCCATTTTAACACATCAGCTATTCTGGCAATAAGCCTTTGTATTTCTAGACTCTAACAGCAAATTGGGGTACTTCTTTGTGGCAATATGTGTTAAAAGGAACACAGCTTTGAGGTTGTCTTGATTAATTTGCAGAAAATCCCGAAGAATTCCAAGATGCAACCGATCAGCACAGTTTTAAAAAAATGCTGCCCAGAGATGAAAGACGATTCAAAACTGCGGATCTGGATGGAGACTTAGCTGCCACTCGTGAAGAATTCACTGCTTTCCTTCACCCAGAGGAGTTTGAGCATATGAAAAACATCGTTGTCTTAGTAAGCAGAGCAAAACCAATGCCATTGCTTTTACTTTTATTTTTTTGGATGAGCTTTGAAATGCTTCTCTAACCTTTCCATGCAGGGTTTAGAAAGAGACACAGATAACAGCCAGATGCGGAACAAAAAGGAGTGTTTCATGAAATTCACTTCATTTAGAGCTCTCAGTATAAGAAAGACTTGTTAAATGCACTTAGGCAGCTAAATGGAATCAAGAAACAGTCTTGGGGTACGGACTTAACACACAAATGAAAGGAAGGGTATGCTGACATGTGGCAGCTAAGTGGTCCAAACTTGCGTCTGCCCCTAACTTAGGCATGGTGTCCAGTTCATTCATGCGCAGGGAATTTTTTCAACATGAAAGGACGTTTGTATATTCATTGTGTAAACAACAATCACATTGCTATCACTGAGAGTACATTTGCCAGTGTACAGGCGCAGGTCAAGGCCTCAAACGTGAAATGATCAAAGAGGCAAGGAGCCAGAATTCTCAGTTCTCTCTTACTTCAATGCCAAACTGTTTTCCAGGAAACCTTAGAAGACATAGACAAAAACGGGGATGGTTTTGTGGATCAAGATGAGTACATTGGTAAGTGTTGAGGTTTCTTATATAATCTCCAGTCCATTTGTCCATCTTCTCTCAAATTTGCAGCAGTATTAACAAGCCAAAGATGAACGTTTTTGTGCTCCAGTTCAACTATTTTAAACCAACCATCTAATCCAGAAAGTTTAATTTCATTTTAGGCAGATAGCAACATCACCATCAAAAGGTTCCTCACAGTTTGCAGTTTAAGATTCTCCTCTTAGTCTCATGTAATTTGGCTAAGAGGATCTAGAATAATATTTTTGTGACGGGAATACTCTCTGTATGCTTGACCACATTAGCAGCTTTTTGAAGGCATTGATTGGAGATGCAGGAGGATCAGAAATTGAATTAGTCTCTTCCCTAGTTTGAATGGCACCCAACTATGCAAAATAGCTGGGAAGCACACATTGCAAAAAAAAGAAAATTCACCTTTTTTTCTACTAGATATTTTCCTAATTCAATTAGGAAGTAAGAACCCGTACTTTTCTAATGGTTTATATGGTGATGCTATTACATTTCTTCTAGAAATAAAGGGTGCATTAAAAATGAACTGTGCAAAAATAGCACTAAGATTTAAGATTCTCAAAGAAGTTGTGAAATGCGTGCAAGTCAGCTGTGCATTACTTTAGTGGCAGAGAGAGAACAAAAACAGTGATCAGTCACAGTTAATTTGCACAAACTTCGCTCACCCTAGGCAGTTAGCTGCTGTCTTGCACTTAGATCTGTGAAGGCAAAACAGAAGCAGGACTAGAGATCAGCAGTACTCAATAAGTTTTAGCGTTTTGAATCACTATGCTGATTCCAAAAGCTAACTTCTCGCATTGCACTCACTTGGATGGATTTTAAATGAAGAAGGTAGCACCAGGAAAGCATTAGTGCAAACTTGGATGAATCTTTCTGTTTCTAGTGGTGCTATAAAGATCACTTCACGTATAATCAAGAACAATATACACACGTTAATTAATGGCAGGGGGTTTCTATTCCTTGTAAATTATATTTAGCCTCAGAATGTGAATGCTATTCATTTATGACTGAAATAACAGAGCAGCATAATTTCCACAGTAATTTCAGTTCATTCAGTGACATTACCTACATATAATTATAAGGCAATTGTCAACATTTGATACCATGTGAATGCTGGGTTTTCTTGTTTTCTATAGATAGGCACATAGAATGTTCTAGTCACAATCACCCCACATTGGCAAGGATGATAAAAATCAAATTGACAGGACATGTCAATTGCTTCAAATAAACAATATAATTTGCACTTTAAAAAAATTTAAAAAGAAGGTGAATGTGTTGTCTGAAGTTTTTTTCATGAGTTGAGGAAAACTATGCTTAAAATATTTCTACTTCCCTTTTTCAGATACAATTTATTCTATTTCTGATGAAGCTGGGGTTAAAAAACAAACAGAAACCCAGCTCCCCTCTTTGGTAGTTTAAAAGGAACAACAAAAAGAAGTCCAAAAATTGCGGTCTCGATATCAAGTATTTGATGGGGAAAGCTGCTGAAGGTTATAGAACGCTTCCTCCCTCCTCACTCCTTCCTTCCTCCCATTTTGTCTTTTACAAAATTTGGTTTAGGTTTTACACAAGAAGTGAAGCAAAATACCCTTAGTCATGTTAAGCAGAGAGAACTAAATTCTTATTGTGCATGAGCAGGTAATAGAGTATTTCAGGGACACTGTGGACAGTTCTACCAATAGAGAACTGCAATCTAGTGTACTCGCTCACGCTGCAGGTTGGAGGAGGTTGTTCCTAGATTTGAGACCAGCATTTATACTTCCTATAGATAACAGCCAGCCTCTGGCCCTGAGACCATCCGGGGGGGGCACTTCTCCTTAGCACATCCTCAAAAACCAAACCCAAAAGGTGTAGGAGCAGTATCACAAAGCAGGCTTTAATTATGAACAGGAAAGTGGAAGGCTGGAGGAGTAAGCAGCCCTGATGGGCAGGAACCAACTGATTGGCCACAGTGACCAGAAAGAGTGAAGTGGACACACTACTCAATTTGGAAGGCCTATGCCGTAAAGAACAGATACAAATCACTTGCTCTTAGTACTCACTGCTACTCTCTCAACTCTACACAGATAGCTGCTGCCACAGTGGCATTTTCCTATTGATGCTTCTTAAATATAGCACAGGACTGATGTGCACAGCAGCTTGTGTATGTAATCTCTGCATCCTGTGTCACACGTGGTACTCCATCCCAAGGTATCAGTCTATGGCAAGTGCACTGCCTGTGGTTTCTGACACAGAACGCACCACATTCATGATGACTTCTCCAGGTCTTCCTTTGTAGAATACCACTTTCTGCTGGAGCGTGCTGCAGCACTGCATGGTTAGAAAAGGACTCCTCCACTGAGATTAATTTCTCTTACGTGGACCTCTCTAAAAGCAGGACAAAAGTATTGAAGTTCCATTTATCAATTTTTGTTTTCCTAAATTTCCCCTGTGCCTTTTTTACCTTAACCACTCTGCTGGCTGGAGTCTGATGTTATCCACAAAGACATTTGCTGGCAGGGACAAGATAGAAGTGCTGAGTTCTTTTCTCTGCATGTGACTGAGGCCAGCACTAAAGCTTATGATTGCTGTTTAACTAAAGATCCTTAAAGAATTTTTTTCGTTCTGAAATTCAGTGGATGATGGCCTTTGGATAGGTTCACCTCTAGTGTTAGGCTCACCAGCAGTGCACAGTTACAATACAAGGGTAACGTAAAAATGGGCAGAATCACCAGCAGTGATGAAATAGACCCAAGAGAAGATAGATGGAGCTACTCTATTTACACCCCGCATTTCATTTTCTGTACAAAGAAATGCTGTGCAAAGAGTGAAAAGTTTAACCTTCCTCTGAGGAACACTGTGCAAATGTCTTTAGTTTGTGCATAATTTGCAAATTAAATGTGACTCGAGTGAGACCTTTACTTCCTCTCCAGCTGATATGTTTCCAAATGAAGAGGGTGGACCAGAGCCTGACTGGGTCATTACAGAGCGTGAACAGTTTTCAGATTTTCGTGACCTCAACAAGGATGGAAAGATGGACAAAGAGGAGATTCAGCACTGGATTCTCCCCCAAGACTATGATCACGCACTAGCTGAAGCCAGGCACTTAGTCTATGAGTCGGATGTAGACAAGGTACTTAGTGTTCTAGTATATTTTTCTTTTAAAGTTATGTAAGGTGGTGTGATTTTTTTAAACATATCAACTAGCAAGAGATTAGTACTAATAAGAAAAGTTATTAGGAAATTTTAAATGGCGTTTTAGAGGCTGGAATTTCTAGTGCATTAATGTGTCAATTCCAATTTCAGTTGGTAGGGTTAGAATCACAAATTAAAAGTAGCAAAATGTAGTTCATAAGCTCTAGAAGTCCCATTGGCTTTCAGTAGGTTATATAAGAAATTATTTATCATCTTAAACCTGGAAGTTTTATGACAGTAGAAAGATCCTGTTTCCTTTTAAGAGCAGTCATGGTTTTTGTATGCTAATTTAGACTGCAAGAGAAAAATTAAAGATATATCACATAGGATGTAGCAAAAAACCCCATTTTTATAATCAAACGCACATCTTTGACTTAAAGACTGCTCAATGTGTACAACTGATTAATGGTTCAGTAGATCCCAGATGGTGATTTTCAGAAGTGCAGTGTGAATAAAGGTGGAACCTGAAAAGCTGAAACACTTTTACACAGAGAATGCGTAAATTGTTAACATAAGCAACCATCTTCAACAAAATACACCGGAGGATTTTAATTTTTACTGTTAGGAAGGTAAAACCAAACCGCAGGGCAAAACTGCGCATGAGATAACCCATACACTGATTGGCAGTGAGCTAATTACAAAGAATTTTCAGTTAGCAGTTTGACCCAGCTGAAGCCAGTGGGACTTGTGTCTCCCACTGGGGTCCAAATTTCACTCACCATGACAGCTGCAGTAATTCCTGAACCTGCAGTCTGCAATTGTCTGTTTTCTAGGGCTCTTATAAGTCTGTGCTGGTATGTCTTTTACTTAGCTTTGAAAGTGTTCTCACAGAGATTTTATTTTCCTCCCGCCAGGATCAAAAACTAACGAAAGACGAGGTTCTAGACAACTGGAATATGTTTGTTGGAAGTCAAGCTACTAATTATGGAGAGGACCTCACAAGAAACCATGATGAACTATGATACAATGTACCAACCAGTATGCCACAGACCTTTTCTCCACTTTACTGAAATCACCGTGTCCATCCCCTATTTTTGGGGAAGATGGGCAAGGGACGCACTCACAACTGAATGACTTGCATTAATATATTTTTAACGTGCCAGCTTATTACCTCAGAAACCGTGTAGAAATAGCTTTTTACTCTTTTCACATGGCTAAATACAGTATCTAATTACTACAGTTTTATTTTGGAAAAAATCAAAAGGTAACTTTTCTTAATAGATTAGAGCCTGCCTGATCTAGAAAGGGCAATTCTAAAACATAATTGCAAGGATCTTTAATAGTGAAATATTTTCTTCAAGTACCTGTTTTTACTGTAGTGAAATGCAGCTAGGATTAGAAAGAAACCTAATGTTTAAACAGACTAAGCTATTTAGTCGTCTTTTTTAATAGCATATAACAATTAAGAGTTATACGTTGACCCTCCTATACAGAGAAAAGGTTTGACGAAAGATCCAGAACCTTTTTCTCCACACTGCTTTTCTCTCCTGGTTTGGGCGAGAGGTGCTAAAGAAGGTATCTGGCAGCCCTCTGGTTCGTAGCTTTACAAGTGCAACATGTACGCCTGGCCCTGCTCTCTTACCCCCATCACAGGTCAGACAGCACACGTGGCCCAGCACCCTGTGCCGGCATTGCTCAGCGAGGGTTGGGGAGTTCATAGTGACAGCTGCTCCTTCTGACAACAGAATAACGTACGATTGTTTGTGGGCTGTTGGTTACGCTGTTTCCTGGGAGGAATTATGCCACATGGAGCATAATTTATCTCATGCTTTTCGCACTTCACCCAAGTCATACTCTTGTTCACACAGTGTGAATGGCAGCAGTTCTGTGATGGAGAAAGAATGAGACATATCACCCCTCTGGGCCTTCTGTCTTCTCTGCCACATAAGAGGACAGATTTATGTGGCTAAAGTTCTCGATTTGTATGTATATACGTGTAAGTACATGTCACTGAAGCAACTACATGAAGACAGCTTTCCTCCTAAAGGAAGGGGTAAGCCTTCCACACAGGTGCTTTCTTTTTTACTGTATAATGTGAGCTGTTACATGTATATTTTTATATACCCAACTTAGATAAGTTTGGTTGTTTTAAAATGTACTGGTTTTCAAATAAGCACAATAAAACCAATACTTCTTTTTGATACTATGAAGGTGCAATAACACTAACACAGACTAGCACAGAAAGATGATGTGAAATCAGGAACCAAGCCTTTAAAGCCAGTAGTTGCTAAAGCATCGGGTCATTGGCAGCTCCTACAGCACTGGGTGGTCATCTACAAACAGCAGCTGGACGTATGGCACCAACTGTTTCTTCTTCACCTCATTAAAAAAATAAGTGGCTAGAAATGAGTCCAATATAGATAGTTGCCATTGCTATCACTAGAATCTGTTCTGAACACTAACACTAGGAGATTAGGGCTCCGCAACACAGTTCACCTGCAGGTTCCTTGGAGGTTTTCTGTACAGCATCACACACTGGGGATCATACAACCATCTAGAGAGGAGCTTTGAGACTCCCAGCTTGCAGTATGCTTCAGTAATGTAACAAATCTGTGAAAATCATCATGAGACAATGCAGAACTGTGACCTCTGTAAACAGTTGTCATTTTTATAAGGTCATGTAAGAACTGTGGCGAAATATTTTACATCTTCCAATTGAAGATAATTACATCTAGATATTAGAGTCTGGCAGATATTACACGTTCTTGCTAGCACAATTATTAAGCTTTTGGTGTGCACTTCTTATGATATTGCCAGCAATGTCTCCGAAAAGTCCCTACCTCTTCCACTAACATACAGTAGGACAAATGTCATAAGACATAAGCGAACTGTTTTTGCTCTTCCAGTACCCTCAAGTTAAGTAAATGCCTAAACGCAGTGTTATCTGAGAAGCAATAAAATTGTATCTTGGCACATGTAAAAGATTATCTGTTTTGTTTATGACTTGGATTTGGAAAGGTATTCAGTAATCCAAATTTCTTGAGAACTTTTGTTTTTAGTAGTCCTTTCATACTAAATTTTAACATTTTGTATCTTGGTAACAGAATTGCAGTACTCTCTCTGCACTCAGATTATCTTCTGCTGTTTCAGGGAACAATTCCTTAAGAGACCTCAAAAAAATCTTGTTTCCCACAAGTGAAACTGCAGCTCAGACTGGATGCTTAAGCCAAGGATTTTCACTGGAGCCCAAGGGAAGGTTGTTTGCTAACTCTTGTTGAAATTGAGTGGAGTTGGGTGCTGAGACACTAAGCATCACTGCCTTCAGCTAAACATGACACTTCCAAATCTACTGCATTCTGTCCCAGCAAAAAAACCTGCATCTGAGCTTTGACAAGCAATCATATTTTCTTCCACGTTACTCAAATGAATTTGGAATAGAATTAGCATCAGAGAGAAATCATGTTCCCATGTTTGTTCTCAATTTCTGTTAATGCTTGGAACACATCGGGCATTTTCCAATATAAAACTATACCTGCATCAGTAATGATGCTAACATCAGAGGAGTTACTCATGCAAACAGGAACTGGAAATTTAGACCGATAGTATTTTAACAGTAAGATCTTGTTTTATAAAAAGAATGGTACTCAGGTAGGCTATATCCAGCTATGAAAAAGACAAACATACCAACTGTAATGAGATTTAAAATAATCAAATTATTTATCAATCATTGTAAGGATTATGGACTCATATTAAGATTAGAAGCTTTTTTTTATAAACCAGGATATAGAAACATTTTTTTTGAGAACATAAGTGTCACTGAAGTGATTTCACTCTAAAGGCTACCTTCTTCTTTCTGCAGCTCTGCATAGTGTTTCACTTACCAGCAGTCAGTAATGCACAGTACATTTCGTGCACTAAATTTCCCTTTCAAGCTCAATGCACTGAGGAAGAGGAACTCCAAAAGAGACTAGAGCTTCTGGGTTTAAATTTAACACTATTTAAGGAAAGCAAACCTTTGCTTAGGGGATATAACTGTTAACATTGTGATTTTTCAAGCCTAAGGTTTCTAATGGGGTTTGACTGTTCTAGAGATAACATTTTTTTTTCCTAGGTAACATATTTCAAGTCATATTATGAGCAAACGTTACAAAATTTTAGTGTAATGTGAAATACTGTAATGTCAGATAGCATTATTTATCTGCTTAATATGACTAAAACCATTAATTGCTGGGAGCCATACTTCATCTCAGCAACAAGAAAACCTATTTTGTGCCTATCTTGTCAGTTATTGCCGATTTTCTTAATGAATTGTGACTTAGTGAAATGCTGTTGGGAAACGTGTTTATGTATTTCCAACTGCAGGTTCTGTATGGTAACTCTTATTACATAGATCCTCCATTAACTAAATGTTTTCATTATGCCTATGCCAAAACATATCAAAGGTGCATTTTTCTTAGATATCTGGAATAGCCATTATTATTGCACATGCAGTTTTAATTATTAGAATTTATGAAATGAACTAAGTGGCTAATGTTCATTGTCTTATATTTCCATTTGATGATTCAATCAGGTTAAATCTGTCTCATATTCCAGTCAAGGTACCATACAGAACTCCCTGAGGAAAGGAGAATGCAGCTTATCCTGATCTACTTACACAAGTATCTTACAATAGTTGGATAATGCTTTGCTATTTGCAATGCAGAAGTTGATCTTGACCCCAGTGAACAGCAGAACTCCTAGTCCCTATATGGAGGAACTAAGGCCTTAGCCACCCAAAGGCAAGCAGAACAACAGGATGGTGGGACCTGAGGTTAGAAATAACCTTACGACCATCAGATGCTGATCTCCTTACTACTGCTGAACACTAACTTTTAGGAATTTAGACTGATTCATACTCATGTAAGATAGTTAGGGAAGAAGTCGTGTTCATGAAAGACAGTGTCTAATGTTTTACTAGTCTGTTCAAGTAAACTTAGCCATTTTACTGAGTGATGGTGGTATTACTCCTACACAGCAAGTTACCATTAGCAAATGGAACTAGGGTTACAGGGGGGCAGGAGGAGCCACAGAAAACATTTCAAGGCCAAAGATTTTGCAAAACCTGTCTCAGCTTGTAGTCAAACACTTGGAAGCATACACCACTAATAAGCAGTGCCTTTTACTCCAATTTAGTGTGTGCTATATTCCATTTAAATGTCTAGCCAGGGGCATATTAACCGTATTCACTAATTACAAAGGAAGAATTTAGAATTATTTTGCACTGAAGTTTATCAGTTAGACTGATGTCCCTCAAACTCAAGTGTTGTATATGTTATTCCAAACTTGATGAATTTCAAAGCAACCTCAGAAGAAAAAGGTACCAGCTTTCTCATAGTGTGAAATAATGTACAAGGGACATACATGCGTATGTGAGACAACAGGCGATTTCACACCTGCATTCTGTCTCTCCACAGGAGAAGGTAAAATACCTTCAACAGATAGGAGGGTCTTTTCACTGTGCCAGTGACAAGAATACAATTTCATGGATATGCGTTGCTATTCCTATTGATAATGAAAGGATATCTATCTTCAGCACAAGTGTTGGCTGTGGTGAGCACAGCAGAGTTCTGGAGCTCAGTTTCATATACTGCATGTTTGTTATTTTCCTTGTGGAAGAATTTATTTCATAATCATAAATTGTCCAAATATGATCTGGTAGACCAGCATCTGAAGTTTCAGTATTTGCCTAAGTGTTTTGTAGTTGGCCTCACATTTGTCGTCTGAAACCATCATATACCAGAAATTCCAGGACAGCCATATAGAACAAGTCATGGCATGATACTGAATCTGAATACTAATTAAAGGTGACACATACATTAGAAATGACAAAGTTTCATCATATCAACAAAAATTTAGATAAACATCAAGATGCTTTCACAGTCAAGTGGGAAATCTTTTCTTTATATAGGAATAGCCTGACAACCTTTAAAATGAAAGTCTGTTGGACAAAAACTTTATGAAAAATTAGTATAGCTTTTGAAGACATACCTTAAAATCCTGAGAAAAGCTCCTTGGTGCTTTTGTGGATGATGTCACAGAAACGTGACTTGATAATCCCGTAGCACATGCCACATCCTCAAACAGTTCTCGTACAGCAGCACTGCCCAAGTAATAGCCATCACTGTAGATGTTGCCTTCATACCCAACAGATTGCTGAGGTTTAGGTAAAAATAAAGTTTAAAAACAAAGCTACTCAACAGGTTGCTCCAGCATGCACCGTCTTCTCCCACCTAAGGCTGCTATTGGATTCTGAGGAAATTTGATAGGTGCGTAATATAACAAATGCTGTGTTGGTCACCATGAATCCCACCACTAGGACTGAAGTTGACAAACTGGTTGTCAAGGCCACAGTACCTAGGAAGAAAAAAACACCCTCATTCTAATTGTCAGTTAATGATGTCCCAAGAGCATGATGTTTTTAGGACTTCTGGGGACATGTCTTCTGTTTGGTTAAAAGCCAGGGAGTTTAATGTTTCAGGAAGGAGAGAGAAAAAAAAGAGAGGGAGGCTTTCAGCATTAGATCAGTTGTAAGACAACTGACATACCAAAAATAGTATTGACTAGATTTACAGGTTAGACACCTCCCCCCCAGATTATTTCCAATGATCCCCCTCACAAACTTTAAATTCAGTTAAACTGAAGTTCTGCTGGCATTGCTTTCACAGCATCTCACCTTGGTTGCTGGGACACAGAAAAGAAAAGAATGCTAGCTGAAAATGCATCAAGTGAAGAAGCGCAAAAGAATTTGTGAAACCTTTAGTTGGTAACATTTATATGAAACATTTCAAAATCATAGGGAGGATTTTTTTTTTTCCCAAAGGTGAATTCACAAGTGAATTCCATGAGCAGCAGAAATGAAGGGAAAAGAGGGGCTGCAGAGGTCTCCTAGAATCTAACAAAACCAAAAGCTTCTCTTCTCTATTCCTGCTCTTCATTTAGAAGATTTTGCATTAATTCCTTTCCTTAAATCTCCCCATGCTTTCTTTATCCTCAAGTTTTAAATTCAGTTAACAATATAGACATAACATTTCTGGGAAACCCCAAACCTCCCCAGTTGCTGATAACCTTGAAATGCTTTACACCGAAGAAAGTAAGCTTTCATAACTATTACATCTGCTCTGAACTGGATACAGCGAAGTACAGTTAAATGAAGAAACCAAATGCAAGATACTAAAAATACTATTATTCCATTATTCCTATCTATATTCATAAATAAAAAAATATATCTAACGTGGAACAGAGAGACTTAGGGTTATACTGAGATGGAATATTTAATTTACTAGAAAAACACTTAAAAGTGAACTATATTTGTATATGTGAAAAATATTTGTAGACTTCTTGTAGGCTACAGAGTACAGTTTTCCTAGAGACAATAAATGCAGTAATTTATACTTAAATTTAGTCAGACTAGCACCTTGTGAAGCAAATGTTTCCTGCATTGGTCTTTCTTCAGTGTAGTTGCATGACCATTAAAATTCTAGGATACCTTCTTGAGCTAACAGTCAAACCCCATGACTTTATTCCAAGGCTGCTCACTCAGTTTCTTGATAAAAATCTCTGTTATATCAGCTCTACAATTGCTGCATGTGCTGCGTGCGAATTTTGGAAACAATCATCACAAAAAGGTTATGAAATTATTGCAATATAAAAAAGTATTAAAAAAACCCTTTCAAAAACCTTTCTATCAACTAGCATTAGGTTTACAGAACAGTTATGCAGGTATCTGAAAGGATATAATAATTTATTTTCCCTCTTTTTGCAAGGAAATCAACTTTTAACATTTGCTATCCCAAAGCTTGTAAAAAAGAAGATTGCATACACACATTAAAATGGGTCCTCTGGGGTAAAACCACAGTATAAATATCAAATATTACGTATAACTTAGATCTAACCAAAGTAGATTCAAATAAACTGCGTGTCACAATCAGGAACTTGGGGATAAGGTAGGCTTTCCTCTAAATCAGACTGCGTCTGTGATGTGGCTTTGCAGTGTATTCAGAGAATTTTCTAGGCATGTAACTGCTGTGTAAATAAACATTATCTTAATAGTGGGAACCTAGGTCCAAAATGCAGTCGATATAGACAAGTAGGGCCCCCTCAACTATGGCTTCAGAAGGTATAATTACAGGTGCATAAAGCAGACAGTGCAAATATGCTCTCTTTATGTTTCTGCATCCCTTCATAACATACACAAGCACAGCTGAAATAAAATAGGCAAGATGAAGAGCAATGAGAAATGACATGATGAAATACCGCCTTTAAAATCTACTTTATTCAACTGGAAACAAAACATTTTAAAAGGTGATAATGCTCTAAAAGCTATTTAACTCACTAGCCAAATCAAACTGACCAAAATCTAATTTATTCCTTGTCTTGTTTAGCAGATGCTTAAAAGATCAATATAGTTGTCTCTGTAGATCGGCATGAAATATTAACCAGTCTGAGTGTTCTGAAGCTTTTTACAACATATTCAGCCTCATTAAACATTAAGCAGCCTTGAAATATAAAATAACTATCAGCTTCCTATCCTTCAGACACAGAACAAAGGTAGCTCAAGTATGGGATGCAAGAGGAAAAAATATTAAATGAACTGGGAATTCACAGAGAAGTTAACTTAGGAAAGCTGTCAGTATAAATCAGATACGCTTTACCACAAGGAAAGATAATATTGCAATATCAGAAGAATATTTGATAAGGAACAAAACAATAGCGTGACATTTGTAGCATGATAAATTCATTAAAATATGCCCCTGACCACAAATGTCCTCATATTCGGCCCAGTCCTCAATTAAACTACAGCTTCTTTTGCCCCTCATGTTTGCTATAAGACCCACTCCATGGGTTCAGCGAGAATGAAGCCCTCTTCTCTCTTCTCTGCTTTTTATTACTGTCTGGTATGTTAAAAATATCTGGGCAATACAGCAGAAAAGAGTTTCAGGTTCACTAAAGGGAAATGTCAGCTTTGCAAATCACTGAAAGTAACCGGACATAAGCTGTCAAAATAAGTCAGCGAAACAGTGTGGTTATTGTCAGTACATAACTCCAGTCTGCAATCTGAGATGTGGCTAAAGGTTGCAGCCAATATAGCAAGACGGTTCTACTATGATGTACAGATCAACTGATTTAGCTAAAAATGCTGTTTCATTTTAATATATGCAGCACATTGAATACCTTTTCCTCCCATTTGTCTGCTTGCTTTATTATTACTGCATACTGACAGTGAAGAGCAAAATTCAACTTCACACAGTATTGCCTTTGCCACTGCAGAGTCTGTCAGGGTTTACAGAAGCTTTTAATGTAGCTTTCTTGTTGCTACTTCTTCTAGTATTGTCTGCTACTGATATCAAACCAGACATACCAGTGTTAGAATTTATTACAGCCGCCTTCTCTCAATTTGGCAAGATGGTAACACCAAGATGTGAAAGTGTGCAGAGATACTAGATTTTGTAAAATGTATACTGAGCAATTAAGTTAGAACTGTTAAATCCTCTTACACAACATGATGGTAGGAACACCATCAATCAGTCCTTGCAAAAACCGTAAGTAGTTGAGAATGAAACCAAGGAACTAATTCAGAACACCTAGAGGAAAAAAAATATTTTTGAAATAGATACTGTTAAATTTTTGTGGCATAAGCAAGATATCAGTGGGCTCACATAAAGAGTAAGTGCATCAGACACATTAAGAAATGATACTCGAATAGCATTTGACATTGGGCTATTTTTGCTGCATTCTTAGAATAGAACTGAAAATATACTTTTGCATTCCACTGCATTACACCATACTTTTATACTTTCGCTACCTGCATGCTAGAATGTTAACAAGTATTGATTAGAACAGCATCAAATCAAAAGTTTTACTTTTATTTGCATGACAAATTTTCAGATGTACTTTGTGGACAGGATTACACCATCTCCAAAGACACATTTTAAAATGAAATTTCAAAAATGCATTAAACAGAAAAAGATTATACACATTGTGAGGAAAGCCCAGCCCCTTCTAATTTAGTCAAAGGGGCAAATCATAGCCTAACTGCAACACAGGCTCGAGGAGGGCAAGCAAAGTCTTAGATTGCCTGTACCCACTTCAGTTCGGCACATCTCACCTTGCTCCTGGTAAAACTCAGAGCAATCTCAGATAAAAACCATCCCTGCGTTACCAGAACCACATTCATCCCTTCCTTGTTATGCCTCTTTTTTTTATTATTGATGCTTGCGTGATTCACAGAGCTGCCTCCTCAGTTCCACTCAGCAAAGGCAGTTACGCGTGGAGTCGCTCACATTTCTTACAGCCACGAAGGGGCACAAATGAAGCCATAACAAGGCACATGGATGAGGCTGCATGATGCAAGCAGGAACATATAACATTCATGTAACAGCTTAAGGAGCACTGGGTGGTGCCTTGCTTGCTTCTTTAACCTGAGTGCTTTGGCTAAATTGCAGGTCCTACGTGTTTGGAAAGAAAGGTCAGCAGCGTCAATCTTTTCTTGGATACCATGGTACAACACAGAGGAGTTGAGCAAGACAGAATTTTCTTGCTGAGACTGCCATAGCTCTTTTATCCCAAAATTGTCTTCTTTCAAGGGTATGCTCATTCATGTGTCATCCTTGTATCTAACTAGCTTCTGGCATATAGGAAACAAGCCAAACACTGGAATTAGAAGGTCACCTAAGTGCTATGAAATTGGTAATTGAGACTTAGGGTAGAACGAGCAGGCACTAAGATGGGGATATATAGGCAGCAATAATAGTGCAAAGGGAAAAAAATTTTACCTCTCCAACTGCTCTCCAGTCAAACCTGGAAGACTAGCCTCTGCACAGATGAAGCCTGTTTCACTTGTGCTCTGACCCCCCTGAAAATTTGAGAGAGATGAAAAACACTAGTGCCAAATTTACTGTGAATATCTACTCAGGCAAGGTGTAACAGTCTGCTTTGATCAAGTTGCACTTACACCTCTCTTAGACAGCCATTCAAACCCAGTTTCTGGAATGCAGTCTTTGAAGTCTCTTTTTATACAAGACTTCTCCTGTCCATCCACACAGCTAAAACTTCTAACTGCGCAGTTCTTCATTACTCATAACCTTATTACTACAATATCTTGTTCCTGACAACAGACTTGCCCCTGCACATGCTGAGCTCAAAGCACTACTGCAAAGCAGAGCCAACACTCTCTCCATGCCAACAAACTCCAAGGGACTCATCTTCACTTTCAAAGCTCTTCACAGCCTACAGTCCCCAATATCCCCAATCTCTCACCCACTGCTGGAAGTTTTATTCCTGTCATTCACCCACAACACAAGCAGCTCATTTTTTAAAAGACAAATAGAAGCCAAAAATTTTGTGTGTATGCTCCCATGCTGTTCCTTGTATTTGGGAGGGTTTTCTAACTTTCTAGTTGGCTCACAATGCCCTCCCAAAGCTCTCCTCAGCCATGATGTCTTCTAAAAATGTAACTGCCAGCCAGCAAGTTTTTATGTTCTCTTTATCAGCAAGATAAAATGGAGAGGAAGAGAGGAATCTCTCTAACGGACCTATTGACATTTCAGAGGGTGAGGAGGAAGAAACTTCTTAGGACTTCTACCGGTCCCATCCTGGGTGTCAATAAAGCCTGCGTGCAGTCCTTCTTTTGCCTCCACCCATGTGTTTTCCCTTTTCTTGTGCTGTAAATTATTTCGCAATGTCTTTTGGTTCAGTGCTGGTACAGTGCTTAGGACACTGAAATTGTGCCTCATGACTTGGATTCCTAAGAGTTACAGTAATACAAGTAATAAAACAATCACAGTTTTAACTTTATTTGACTAAAATTCATACCTCAAGACCACCAAACCATGAAGAAATAACATACAAGGGAGAGAGAAAACAACCACACAGATCAGAACAGCACACTGCAAATGCATCAACCCTCAGAGAGTATTAATTGGTATGGCTCCAAAAAAATGTATTTTATTTCTCTCTCTTTTAATGTACCTATGCTCATTTACACCTACAGGCACTGTTTAAAATAAATTTGGCTATAAACCATCCTCCTAAATACAAAGAAACACTGAGTAAAGCATCCCTGTAGAATTTTTTTGCTGCAGTAGAGGACATGTATGCTGCAACACATGAAAGACAGATGAGGAAGAAATTTTTTCAGCTGTTTGGATTAAAACACAATAAAAATGTTCACATATATGCAAGTTTCTTTCACTGAGGCCTATAAAGATACCCTGGCACTTCCGCAGCTTTTTGTTTTCTCTAGAAGAGGTGAAAACCTATGTAAGATTAAGACAAGGACAGGTACACACATATCAGAGGGCAGTGAGAATGCCATCAAAACACGCCAATAGGAATACAAGAGCTCTTTTGAACATCCTAATAGCAATCTAGGACCTACTCGAAAGCCATTGAAACTCTACTTACTATAGGTCACTGGAAAAAAAAAGGAAAAAAAAGAGTTTCTGAAGCAGATCAGCTAATTAATTTTTTTTTTTAGGATTTAAATGATTATTTCATACATATATAATTGGATACAAGCACACATAAAACATAGATGATCTACCAACTGCAAAGTCACTCAATCACTTATTATCTTAAAATATCTGATATTCTTCAGCATGTTTATTTTCAGAAGGCATTGTGCTAGATTTGCAAACAGGCTGGATAAAACTAATTAGAACTAACTATTGTGGAGAAATGTTAATGTGGAATAGAAGGCATTTAAAGAATGGTAGCAGAGTTTGAAATATAAGTTCATTCCAGTAAATCAGTGTCAAAATGACATGAGAAGCCAACATGGCTCAAGACAGATATATGGAACAATACATAAGATAAACAAAAACGCTTTTGAACCTATCCACAGAATATGAGAAGTGAAAGATTTGATTAAGTATTAGAAGAAAAAGACTAAACCAAATGAAACAAAACCAAAAGTGAATCATACAGCTCAAAATCTCTCAGTATGAGGGGTTTTTTCTGGTTTGGTTTTTTAAATTATTTTTTTTAAATCAGGACAAACCCAAAGTAAGAATTCACTTTCCAGAATGAGAGTGAAAAAAGCAAACTAGAACACAGTGACTACTAGAAATAGTTAAATAATTAACTTGCAACTATTCTAAGACATAACTGTATCTGGTGCAACATACCTTAACGCTCCTATAAGGGGGTGTTAAGGCTTTTCCCATCTTTACTGCTTTCTTGTATTAATGCAAATTACGCACTGGCAGTGCTCACCAAGGGCATGTACTTTGACTCACATTCAGACAAACCAAATAAATAGCCAAGGTGACCACCGTGTGAAGTACCATCAGCGCGTGACCAACCTCGCCTCTGCAGTGCAGACATTTGAGGGCAAGTTCCTTCCCTTGGTTTTTGCAGTTATGGCACTGCATCATCATTCAGCATGAGTGAAGGTAATGGCACTTCTTCTTATAGACACTAATTATCTGTGCGTGGTGACTGGGAGCTGTACACATTTCCTGGTTAAGGTCCCTCAGAAGCTTCAGTGGAGCATTGGGCTGTAATTCATTGCACACAGTGTCCTTCCCCATCTCAGCCCCAGAGTGTTTGCAGCACGTTATCTCTGGCTGACAGGATGGCAGATGGCACAGACCCTTCACAATCACTGCTTTGCAACAGGTTACTGGGGTGAAGTGGTTTTAGCAGACCTTACCCTGTAATAACAATAAAAAATGGAAAGGTAAAGTTTTTTATTATAACTAAGCTCTACTGAATTAAAAGACCTATGATAGCTTTGTTTTTTTGCACGATTAGTCTAAATCAAAGTACACTTTTGAGAGAAACAATTTAAAATTACCAGCACACTGGGTGTTTTATAGATCTTCCTTAATCTCTCCTGCAAGGCTTCCCATAACTTTGACCTTACTTGTAAACCAAAGACTTCACTGCTATTTTAGTCTGAGCTTACTAATTTTGATTAGACAACTAAACTAAGGACGCATGCAATATATTGGCATACCTTCATATAACCAGCCAAAAGAATTTACTGCTTGATCCACTGTTAGTGAGACCTATGCCAGCTTTTTCCCGGTACAACTTATTTTCCCTATCAGCTCAGTGGTAGTAGCAACTGCTCCTTCACATTGGCACTCGTACATGAACAGCCAATGCCAGGGAGTAAGGGAGTGACTTATGCCCCTTTCTTCTCTTGCAACAGGATGCATAGCTACTTATAACTGAGCCCTAAGGAAGCCCACAGATTAGACATCAGATATCCAAGAGAGCAAAAAATGTGGGAACAGAAATTGAGAGAAGTCTTCACTGACACGTTACAAGTTCATGTAGTTCAAGAGAGATCCCTAAAGACAAGAAACAGACCATCATAATGCCATTAGTTAAGGGAAAGCCTAGGGAAACTGAAAACCTATGTAGGGGAAGCTTAAAAATCAGTTTAGAAAACCAAGTGAGGGAAACACTTTAAACAAGCACACTAGTGGCTCAATTAAGAGTTTCAGAGATGCCTGTAGGAGAAAATCTCCAAGGATATTACCACCAGGATAGACAAAGAGAGGCAATGGGAACCTGATGTGAAGATGTTCAGAATCATTTCCCCAGGTTTCATATTGTAAGCTAAATGCATTAAAAAATTTAGAACAGCAAATGTATTCCAGAAATGCATACAAAGTGCATTCAATAAGCTGTTTAATTATATATTGGTACAAACAGGGGTTAGGCTAATAATTTTAAAAACAGAAGCAGCGCTGAAATGCAAAGAAAAGGAAGCCTTGATTAATAAGGTGGGCAGGGAGAAGAAGAGATCATTTACTTCTCAATAAAATAATATGGACATTTGTTAAAGAGAAGATGCAAAGAATCTAGAATGAAGACAAAAGGTAGAGAAAAAAAGTCATAAGGAAAGCTGCTTTAAATTATTAATCCATGCTTGGACTCACCAAGTGCTTTCCAAGACAAAGTGTAAATAACACAGTGTAAATAATATTATTTAGTTATGTATCTTTTCATTATTTTTTTTTCTTTTAGTAAGGATGGCAAGGTTGGGTTTGTTTTAGGGGGAGGGTGATAGTGGTGGTGTAATTTAACAGTAAACCAGGGCACAGAATTAAAAAGAGGAGAAAACTTTATCATTTAGACCTTTCTTTTCCAAAACAGGGTTACGTTTCTCCCAGAAGCTCAAACTATACTCAGGTATATTCCATCCACCAATCAGTGCGCATTTTGCTGCCCATGATCTGAGCCGCACACTTTAAGTGATGATTTCTTCAGCAGAGAGATCTGATAGCTTTCTTCTCCATCACCACCAGCACGAGCTACTGCAGCACATCCTTCCCACATCCATACTCCATGATCCTAACTGTATGGCCTTCATTTAAAATTAGGTCTGCGTTTGCTATTGCATCGTTCACATGGAATGGGAGGTTTTCACTGTAACTACAAGCCTTTAGCACTAACTACAGACTGAAGCTTTTAGCTTGGAGGAATCTAGTTTAATTTGCCCGTTTTGAACAAATATCAGAGTCACATAAAGAGAGAATATGTGGATCTATAGGAGCATAAAACCTGGGCAGGAGGGAGAGAATAAGAGCTACCACCACCACAAAGAGTGAATAAACCCAAGCCATTTAAAGTGGTTTAAAAATACTGACTGCAAAAACTGGCTTTACCCAATATCAACATGACTGAAGTAAATATTTAAAAGGTGTACTACTTAGCTGCTTTCTCAAACTAGTAAATCCACGTAGTCTTTTCCCAAGGATTGGCTTCTAAATAAGACGACAACCACATTCCAAAACAATTAAAAAATTAAATATGATTGAGCATAGTTTGATTGATTTGCAGCTGTAGCAGAACAATATAGCAAACAACAATCCCTACACCTCTTCTCATCTGCCTCTTCGTTTAGGACTCATGTTCAGAAGTGGGGCATATCAGCTTGGCTCGTGCTGGCAGACGTAGGAGGGATGAGGAACAGCAGAAGATGGTGCTCTGCACATTCCCTTGGCTGGGCTGGTTATCCTGCACTCTGCTCTGTCTTTGGCAGTGACTACAGCCGGCAAAATAATGGCCTCAACAGCTTCTTAGGCCACTCACTGTTATAATCTGTATAATAAGTATTAGTTTAGCTTTTCGTATGGAAAGTTAATCCCCTAATAACATTTCAAATTACTGAACAGTGTTTGGAAAAAAATCAGAGCTACCATTCAGAAACCTGTGCTGCAATCAGCTACACAAGATATACAGCATTCTGTAATTAGTGCACACCTTTCAGACTTGGCTAATTACCTCTTATGAATTAAAATTGTTCCCCTCCCACTAGCCACTAAACTTGAGAGGAAAAAAAAAAAAAGAAGAAAAGATAAGCTCTATACTTCTAAGGGAGCTGAAAATTCAGTAAGATAATGTCACTGATTTGGTTATTTCCAGGTGAACATCAGGTTATTCAACCTAGGTGAATTTAATGATTCTGGACAGGTTGTGCAATGAATCCTCCTACAAATCACTTATAATTGCAAACATAAAAAATTAAATATCAGTCTGAAGAAAGAGATAACAGTATTAATGATGGAGAGCAGTAATCTACAGATAGTGGTGCTGCCATTTTAATCATGGCCATTCTGGTGTAGAATTTCTGAACCTCATGGGGACAGCACTAGGATGAAGAGGCTAGGCTGTCTAACCTGCAAGAGTTTTTAAATGACTACATGTGATTAACAAACACATTTCCAATATACTGACATAAAAACTTCAGAGTTTTTCTCTCTAATACAACATTTTGTTACATTCCTCAAAGACCAAGCTCAGCTTGGCTTTCCACACCTCCTCCCCAGTATCTGTTACCAGCTGGCTATTATCCCTGTGCTGAGCCGTGGATCAGGAGATTTTCCTTGTGTTAGCATCCCAAGTCAGCGTTTTGAATGATGCAGAGCATTTCAGGTACCAGACTCCCTGGGTCAAGACCGCCTTTTTTATATCTGGGTGCTGATCAGCTCAATGATGCCATGACCTGCTTATAAAAGCAGCTGGAACAATCTAGATCAGGGGAGACTTGTGCTCCAGCTCAATGGCAGTGCTGAAGTCTCCAGTTCCATCAATGGGCAGTGCCCTGATCTGTGACACAGGCCGAGAGCCCACCGTGTCTGCCTGCCTTTCCCATTCTTTCGAGCACAAAGGCCTGTCTATCTCGTTTGTAGGTGTTAACATACACGAGCTGGTACAACACCTCCAGCCCTTCCCTGCGGGTCCGCAGTCCTCCTGGAAGTCATCACGGCACAACCCATGCAAGGCGAGTATGACAAGCAGCAAAAGGACAACTGACTCCAGACCAGTCACAAGGACACTTCTATTACTTAGAATAGCAACTAAAAATACAGCTTTCACCTTCACACTGGAAAAGGAGGGGTGGTTCTCTTCCCCTCATCTGCCAAGAGCCTGTAGCAAAGGGCTACACATGCAGCAAGAAGAGTGCACATGTCCTCTGACCTGATGTAAACATGTGTCATCACTTTCTAGCAGGAAACCCAGTCTTAGTCATGGATCACACCTAATGAAGAAATCCTGTACTTTTGAAAATAAGTGCATTTTAATTAATCACCTCTTTGGAGTTTTTGAAAGGTTTTGTCCCCTTTGATTTTAGACTAAAGCTTTTAGGAATATTAGCTGTGTCAAAAAAAAAAATAAAAAAAATTTGAAAGCCAAAGTACAGACTTCCAGAGTTAGCGATGACTTGAATTTAAATCTAGGAGCCAAACTGATCTACTTTAGCCTGTATGAAGTTCAGAGCCAAGACTGAAATCAGGCTTTTCTCTGGTCACAATTTAGATAAGATTGAACTTTTCTGACATTAGCCATTTTTATCAGATTTTGGCTCCAGATGAAAGAAACCTTGCAGGTACAATCATACAGCCAAATGACTAACTGCCACCCTTTGTGCCTGTTAATTATTTCTGGCCACAGCATTCTGTACATAATGGAGCATGGACACAATATGATGGCTTTTTTTTTTTTTTATTAGTATTTTTTCTCTCTCTCTTTTTTTTTTTTTAATTTGGGTCAACATTTTGAGATGTCAACACCTCTCAGGGATAATCAGCCTGGAATACCTTGGGTTGTTTTGTATAGGTACTCAGTATTTGCAGCTCTTTAACTAGAAATGTGAGAACAACCATAATCACAAAATCAGGCCCAAACTGCTTCAAAATTAATCACTTCAAAAACCCAGGAAGTATTAAATAAATATGGACATGATGTTGCGGGGAGGGGGAAGCGGCTTCATCCCTGGAAAAAAAAAAAAAATCACAGACTCCTTGACCCAAGCCATGTATTTTATTCTGTTTTTAACTTCTTCCTACTTGTCATGGGACAAAGGTATTGAAATCTTTCTATAGTATCACATTAATATAGAATCATTCTGCTTTCTTCTCATGTGACAGTGTAGTCATGTTAGCACATTTCATTGTAAGTTAGTAAAAATGAACATTAATGTGACCTGATACTAATCCACCATGACAGAAAATTCCTAATATGATAAAACTTTCATATCATATTAGTAGAAAAAAGTCAGTTCCTGCCTGTTCCAGGTCACTTTCAATGTTGCCTTTGAGCATAAAGTAATGGGAAGCATTTGTCTGTCTGCAAAAAGGATCCCTAGCACTGTTCTATGGCAAAATAAAAATTATATTCAAATGTGTCTTTCTTTTCCTATGTGTGACAGCCCATTGCAAGAGAGCCCTCAAATACATCATATCAATTAGCCTTCATTTCTAAGCTTTAACTCTGACTTACTCAGAGCACCTCTTGTAATGAAAAGCAATCTCTTTTTAAATGGTTGTTTCTTTATATTAAAATTATAACAGCTGCAGAAATAAATATTCAGTCCAGCATGACTCCTCTCCTCATTTTCATGACTAGTCTTTGAAAGAAAACAGTGAACTATGGGCAGCATGTTCAGCGAGTCCTTCAAAGCAAATGCCAGGTAGACAAATACTGTTATTTTTTTTCCTGCAAAAACTCAGTAGAGGTTTGGATGGAGCAGAAGCACCTCACAGGTGACTCCAGAGCAGCATGCAGCCAGCTTTCAATGGGGCAGCTCGAGGAGGCTTGATAGGCCAACAACCACACCAGTTACTCTAGCTAAGTTGAACATTATAATCAGTTCAAATTGTCTGTGTTACGCTACCATTTACACAAGTGTAAAGTCAGATCCCACGTTTGCCATCTCTGGGATACCTTTGCTTGTTTGGGCCAGGGTTTGATGAGCAATTATCCTTTCTGTAAGACCAAAGTGGCAAATCTAACATAAAATATCTAAATAAAATGATCAGATATCATCTAAGTAGGATATCATGTCTAAATAAGAAAATGCTTCTCAGGGCTTTTTGGGTATTTCCCAGAAACTGATAAAAGATTTGAAAGAAACACCACCAACTTACTACAAAGGTTAGCAAAACCTCTGGTCAAGCTGAGTCTAAATGATAATTAAATTAATTTCCTTTGTCCCTGTCCGTTCTGCCACCCTGTGTAAACTAGAGGAGCCCAATTTAAATCCAAAGCTTGATGCCAATTTCCAAGAAACTGATGTCTGGTTTTCTTGATGTAGTAACTTTTTCATTGCACTCTCATTGCCCTGGACTGTAAGAACAGCAGTACGATCAGTTAATCCTAACAGCTGCAAACACCGAGCTTCCTTACACAGTCTACATAATTCACAAGTTAGTGTTACAGAGAATTTAATTTTTCAACACAAAGATTTAATTTTATCAACAGAAATACACCCAAACCACAAAAAAAAAAAAATAAAAAAAAAAAAAATCTACTCTTTTACTTTTCCTCCAGAAAACAAGAGGAACAAAGGGTTCCATTTAAACTGCTGTGGAATAGTACTGAAGATAAATCATGCAATGGATCAGCTTAGTCTAGAGAACGTCCCATGAGTCAGTGTAATACGTACTTCAGTTTGTTCTTTAACTCTGATTACTGGATACCCTTCTGCAGTGGAGATGCTAAAAAAGCCCCAAAACTTTGAAGTAACTTCACAGCTGTACCTTAAGAGGAAAAAGAAAAAAAAAGTGGTTCTGGTGGGGAATGGCCAGGTTACTACAATCAAAAAAAAAGTAATTTTCAGTTATATTACTGCCTGTGAAACATTACAAGTGCAAAATGTAATTACCTTAATGCTATTTTTGATATCATATCAGCAAATTACATTGAGTCCCTACTGCGACACTTATATCAGGGTAAGAATTATCCTGTTGTGAGTGTCGATCCCAGGGGAAAATGAGGCAGCGTAAATGGCTGTGATTCTTGAGCAATTAGTTGCTCCAAGGCTGCAGACACTCTTATTTAAAAGATACTTACGGAATGTTTAACCTGTAAACATCTTGAACATTTACCTCCTATTTGTTTTTTCAGTAATTAAGCCTCCAGGGAATCATCCTATGTAACAAGCATTTCTTCCTTATTTTGCCACCCATTTTTCTTTTTAATCATGAGAAAATCCCTTTCTGCTATTAAGATACACACTGTGAAATTTGGAATTGTTTGTAATAACTATGTCTTACCATTAGTACTAATACCCTAATGCCACAGGACAACCACGTAATGTGCTGAAGGATTATATAACTTCACGTCGAGCAAAAAGAAATTACAAGTTTCAATCACCTTTGGGAGTTAGTTTTTTGGTTTTCAAAGTTCTTTAAGAATTATTGAGTGAAGAGAGAAATATTGATCATTACAACTAATTCCAGATCTCAAGCATTTCCTCTAGAGTCAGAGACATAGGCCTGAAAGAGCGAAAAGTACAGACAACTGATTAAGGCAAAGGCTGCATTAACAGATGATGGTAAAAGGCACAGGATATAAAACAGTGCTGCAGCAGGACATCAAAAGTATATGCAGCTCTTGAAGAAAGTTTTCTACACACAGCGAGAGGAAAGGGATATAATAGTAGTGCAGCAGTATCATTTCAGCATCAAATTATTCAACAATATCTGTCTTCCTAATTTAAATTTTGAAGTTTATAAGCTTATATGCTGCAATCAAAATTCTAGATAAATGCAGACTTTGTATTCTTCCATTAATCTGTACCTTTAAAAGTCAGCAAGCCCTATCACTAAAAACACAAATAAAAATACACCTTAAAATTAAAAAGTGTGCATTTTTAAAACCCTTTTCACCTCTAAGCACAAATGGGAAGATGAACACATTCTGAAAAAGAATAAAAATACCAACTTATAATTAGCTACTTTAAAAAAAATAAATGAAGTCTTTCTCCTTGTAAAAAAAAAAAAATCATTCATGACATACAAAATATCAGTTCAACATTTCCAAATTTCTGATATAGTACAATTCTGCTAAAAGTAATTCTTTTAAACTAAACTAAATTACAACTGTTACCACACTTCCATCATTTTAATGCACCACTGAAGCAAACTAAAAGTATATGCTTTGGTAAACGTGGAAAATATTGACTTGTTAAATGCTTTATACAACACATACAAGATTCACAATATTATCCATATACATGCTGAGTTATTCTACCATCTTTCTTTTACCATTTCTTTTCCTGACTTACAGTTACCATGCCACTAAACTTATCTTCTGGCTAGTAACTACTGATTTTTGTTATATAATTCATTCTTCAGCAGATATTATCTTCTGTTTGAAAACAGCAACAAAATGGTTTTCTTTATAGTAGTTAAAGGGCCTTGAAATACACTGGCAAATGCAGAAATCTCAGTTCCAGCTGTTGTGAATCCTAAATCCAGGCTTTGGGCTGTTGTGATTGTTAACTGTATGGTGTGTCACTACAGCTGTCACAGAGCTCTGTGCTGCTTGCATGAAGGACAATACTATAGAAGGACAGAGCTGCCTTGCGCCATGTTGGTGAACACACAGCATACACACAAAACTTATTTTTTACTCTGGGCAGGACAAGGGTGTTGTTAAAAGCACAAAGTATTCAAAAACAACAAAAATACAAAATGTGACATCTGTTGAAACATTTCTGCATTCATTCTTACACTTGCCAACTGCATCAAACTCTCATGGGTCCTATATAATACAATAAGAAGTTACGAGGCGTAACAGATTTTTCTCAATACCAAGATGACCATGAAAATAGGTAGCTTTCACTGCACTATACTTTTCCACTAAGTATATAAAAGGGTTCATATTAATTCTTTCATATGAATTCTCACATCACTGGCAATAAAATATAGGTTCAAATTCTCATTTAGCGATCAGTGGAGTTAACTTAGCCTACACTGGCAGAGGAAAAAGGATGATTAAGTGAAAAATGACTCATTATAATGTAATCCTTAGAAACAGTGCATGCCTGCAAATATCAATAATACTACCAATCACCTTTAATTTACCAAGAGTTGTGCAAGGCCATGATTAACATCCACTTGAGAAGAATAGATAATTACAAATACTTCAGAACTATCCAAACATCAACAGTATATTAATAAAAAATTTGGAAAACTATCACAAATATAAATATGTACCTCTTCCTTGCAGTTTAAGTTGCCTGACAACATCTGCGATAAAGACACACATCTTAACTTTCTTAAATTAGCAAGAAAACAGATCCATCCCACATGTGTTCTCTATATCTCCCAGGTCACTGATGACTCTTCCTTCACATGGAACAAGGGATAATCAAGAAATACATACCAGTGTGCCCTTCCTGGTCACTAAGACAATGTTCCTCACGCTAAATCTGCATTAATAAGATCTGTGACAGGGAGATTCGCAATTCTGAAAATCACAAAACACTCATTAAATTAAAATACTATCATTGCAGAAACCTGTAAAGCAAAAAGGATTAGGATGCAGCAACAAACAGCTGGATTTTAGCTGTCAAGATTTTAGAGGGCAATGTCTTTTTTTCCTCATGATTAGTGCTAAGTGCTACCGAGAAGATTTTTTGGACAGAATATAGCTGATCTTTCTCTTGCTGTTTTATATATCCTTTCTGTGTATCATCCCATTATCTTCCATTATGCTCTTCTGCTATAGAGTCTCTATTTTTAGATGAGACTGAAATTAAAAGGAGGAGAGTGGATTTCCTGTGAATCATCCATCTAATAATTACCAATATAAATGTAACAACAACAATAGAAGGAAACAATGCCAGTGTCAGGAGAACTGATCCCAACTTTAAAATTTGCTGTGAAACAGGATACAGTTTTAAAAGTACGGACAAACAGGAGGCCCCCACACATCCCTTCGGCACTTAAATGTTTCATTCTCCTTTTCTTACCCCTGAAAATGATGCAGGCACTATTACTTACCCAGAATATTCTGATGCATTCGCTATCCCAGATCAGCCAAAGTCGCTGCCTCAGAGTTTCTCTTTGCAGAAAGCATTATAACCAAATAGAGATTTTTAGGGTTTTTTTCCTTTTGGGAGTGTAAATACAATAAAGAGGTTCTATAGTTAGTTGTAATGAACTTTGTCTGCTAGGGGGACATTCAAATTAAAAAGGGACAAATCTTGTCAGAAACAGAATACGTCGGAATATCTCATGATACTCTTTTTTATGACACAGTTTACTTGATAACAAGATCATTAAGTAGCGCTTCTAGAAGTATCATAACTTTAGCAGTAACAAAGATATGTATTAAAGGAAAACAAAATACTTTGCAGCAACCTGTAATAGATCTAAAGTAAAACTTCGAACTGCTTTAACTAAATAATGCTTCCTTTGTCCATACCACACATTCCTAATAAATACAGAGAAGAGAAAGTATTAATGCAAAATACTGAGATGACCTGAAAAATAGCTTTATGATGGATAAAAAGAAAAAAAGTCATATAAAGCAACTGCGGCAGAGGGTAATTTAAAAAAGAGGAATATATTTCTATACAAAGCTGAGTATAAATATTTATCAGATGCATAGATGGTCTAAAGATATTAAGAAAAATAATGAAAAATTACTCTTTCATTGTCATACGCTTCTTGCAAATGCATGCTGGGGTAATGCTTCAACTATAATAAAACTGCTCATTATCTGGAGATGCAGTAACAGGAGAACAAATATCATTTATATTGCTGAGAACAATTCTGTGGAGGCAGCGAAGGACTACAGGAACAGAAATTCCATTTTGATATTTGATGTTTATGTAGCTTGATTGAAATGGAATGATTAAAATCATTTAATTAGAAACTGTACATGGGAGTTCTTTGCAAAAGAAAAACATGTGTATCTGTTCAAGTTCACAACACCCAGTCTGATAGTAGTACAAAATCATTTTGGGGGCAGAGGGAAAGGAAACTGGGAGACGATATTTGTGCTGCTCTACAGATGACCAGAACATTTTTGATTTAGTGTTTGTCATATGGGCAGAATATTGCATGCACTATTCAGGATGTACTGTTCTCCAGTTCTCACTGGTTAGCTGGTGATCCTGATGGGATTTCTCTATTTCCAGTACTCCATATATAAACACTGTGTGCAGTAGCTCCCATCCATAAGCCACACTCCAGGTTATTAACATCAGTCTAATGCTAAAACAATACGAGTCTAATTCCTGCAAAAGACAATGAATGTAGTTTCTCAAGTAATGTGGATTTTTTTGTGCAAATGACTTAAAAGGTAGATGTGTATGATAGTAAAAAAAAAAAAAGTTTAATAATAATACTTTCTTCAATTATAGAGCTTCTCTATTATCTACAGTCGTCTTACACTGGATTGAGAAAGTATTATTTTCTCTAAGTAAGGAGTATAAGAGCACCAAGATGTGAAGCGATTTACCTGAGGAGAGCCAGTACCTGATCTGAGCTGAAAGCTTCAGAATTCCTGGATGCTATTACTGCACTTCTCTCCATAATCTGGTGCTGCCTTTGCTGTGATAATCTCCCAGCAGCGTTTGTATTAATCATTTGCACAGCCGTAGCATCCAAAGAGCCCAGCCAGGCCTTTTACAGCAGTTAATGTACATGCACAGAAAGAAATGGAGCATCAACATCAAGAATATCTCACACAATAAAAGAATTTTTTTTTAATTGAAAAAAAAAACCAAAGGGAGCGAAAGGGCAATAGTCTAAACAGCAAAATGAACAGCGCGATATCTGTTACTTCCACCTTGTGATACACAGCACAATAAATGCTGGTTTTACTACACTACTAATCTAAACTTTGTTTAGGAAACTTTGCTAATTTAAAGTTCTTCCCTTCCGCAATTTTTTTCTGTAATGTGAAGTAATTTTGTTACTTGCAAAGTTATAGAATTAAAAACAGTTGCATATTGTGTTTTGTATCAAATAAGATTAATCTTTTTCCTGGCAGAACCATTCTTTTTATTTTGTTTTCAGAAGAACTTATTTTTTATGATAGAAAATTTTTATATATATCCATATCAACTTGTGGGATTTTTGTTCATAAAAGAGTATGTATTTTTCAGATATATCAGCATTATTTGTCAGTTCTGACTGCTACGATGTTTTGCTTTTTGTCTCCCACGTGTTCACACTGAAAATTAAAGACAGATCCACACTATGTAAGACAGGAAAATATAAGTTTTTTATATATTTGAAAAATAACATTACCTACTGTCAGCAGAACTACAGCTACCATGTGAGTATTCATCTGATGGAAGCATGAAGGTCCTCCATGATAGCGTTATACAAAAGGAACAGGTCTAGGATGCATGGGTCAGCACCCACACCTGCCCTCCTGGCTAGGCAGCCCTGGGGGCAGAGCGCTCCCGAGTCACTCCCTGATTATTAGAACGTCAAATATAGAGTTTGTTTATTAAGTTTCATGTTGCAATTGAAACGGTAGACAGATCTTCAAATGAAACACTAGGAAACGAGCCAGTTGTCCAGTTAGACACCACTGAAGAATGGAAACAGCAATGGAAGATGGGATAACAGCAGCAGCACAGAAAAATATCCTGGCACTGAAACCAGCACCTCCCCCATTCAAAGCTGGTGAACTAAGCAGATGGGAGGTGGGGGTGGGTGGTGCAGACATGGACTTGGGACAGTTTGGAAAACTATCGCCTCCAAGTTTCTGTATGATGATGTAGTCCTGCTTTAAAGAGCGGGAGGAATATCTGATTATACCCTACAATTAAGACACAGCAAACACAAAAGTAACAGCAGATAAAAAGTTATAAGATAGTGACCAAACATTACAGTTGTGTTACGAAGATGGAAATCTCTAGCAGCATTACAGAAGTGGGAGCCAGGATTTGCACATTAACAAGTGGAAATAAAAAAGTACTGGAATATAGAAGAACTCAAGTCACAAGAAAAATTGCTAGCTAACCCAAAATTAGTCATGGAAAGCTAACAGGAGTACAGCAAATAACAGATTAATTTTTAAGATTCTAATATTTTTCAGGCAATAAAACAAACAAACAAAAAATATTCCTATGTGGAAAAATCTCTTACTTCTCCTGCATCAATAAGCAATGGGGGGCTGCCCAAAAGTAAAGTTCTGAGATTTTGGGGCGCTGTAGATTTTCACATGCAACACACCAAGCTTGTGAGTGACAAGAAAAATGCTTTGTTTAAGAGGTCTTGCCATCATTTTTGGCACAGATCTGAAAGAATTAAGACCACAGCTAGATCCAAGCAGTCAAATCTAACCCGAGACTCAGCTCCTGGTTTCTCTGTATCACACGCCTTGCTCTGCCGGAACTGGGGAAGCGAAGGAGTACACAAAAACTCCAAGTCTGACTCTCATACACACTCAGGACCAATTTCTTCAGCTGCATAGCTCAGCCCAGAACTGACAGTTATTCTGACCCGAACTGGACAGAGGTCACTGAGCACGATTCTGCCTGGCAATATCCATTGCCAGGCTTCATTCTGCTTTCACCTCTTTCTGGGACATTTAAGAGTTACAGGGAATTCCCCTCGGCAACAGCTGAGGAGAAGCTCTTCCTCCCAACACCCTGAGGAACAGGGGCCAAGTTGGCTGTGTTTCATAACTGAAAAAAGAAATAGCCCTTATTGCAGATGGCAGGCAGCAAAGAGTGGTGTTGGAAGCAATCTTTCAAGGCAATTTGATCCAAAAATCACAATTCCACACAGCTTTCAAGTGAGACCCTAGCTACGTGAAAAATTCTGAGCATCCTAGCAAAGAAATTCCTGATCCTTAAAAAAAAATGGTAAAGATATAACGTCTAATATTATTAAGAGCAAAGGTACATCAATATAGATTAGTGCTTGGGTACCACCAGCAGAGATGCAATAGAAAGAGACAACCATAACACCAACACATTTTTCCACTCTATATGGATATCAAAAGCAGCAGCCATCCTGATCTTCTGCAACAGTATGAAACTCATAAAAAAAAAAAGTGTTTGCAACTATAATAATAGGTACTAAACTGATTAGTTTCATGCCATGCTAAATTGACTTATTTTGAGATTCAAATTTAGAGTAGAAACTAATGGTATTCAAATAACTTATTGTCTAATTTTACTCAACATAGCTTATGCTGCTGTTATCTGCTAAATATCATCATCATCAGTGTGCCCCCTTGCCCATTCTGCCAATTAAAATCACCCCAAAAGTACAACATCAAAAAGATTACGTTTTCTTGAAGTTGACCTTTAAAACTGAAGTTTATAATGCCCTGGTAAGAACTTAACATCTTCATTTACATAATTTTCTTCTAAATTACAAGTCATGTTTTATCAGAACAGAATAAGCCAGAGGACATGAGGAAGCTATGAGCCAGCAGCAAAACATTCAAACCCCAAAGGGCTAAAAAGTTCTCACGGACAGGTTATACAATGCAAAAAAACAAGAAAAACTGAAAAATCCTCTGCTATTGAATTACATGTGCCCTCTTTCCCTTGGGGGTTGCCAATCTTCATCTGCTCTTTCTCAACATTTAAAACGAATATCCAAAAAAGATAGAAAAAAAAAAAAGTTAAGTGTTGAATTGCTAGAATTGTTCACAGCCATCTGGAATGATATGGCAGTAAAACTTTGTGAAATATGAAAGGTTGTTTCCTTCACTTGCTCCTTGGAAAAACATAGGAACTGAAAGTTGAGTCCACTTCTAGTCCCAGCAGCATCACAGAAAATTAACGTCAATCCAGAAGGAACAGAATGATGACCACTGGATTCAAAGTGTTCTGGCTAGAGGACAGTTTCCCTCAACACATATTAACACCCAGCATACATCAAATATATTACTGTTCCTTGACAAACGTGTGAAAATGCAGAGCGAGGCCCCAAAACAGTCCAAATCTCAAAAGTATTTCATGCAGTAAAATAAGTTTGCATGCATTTCTTGGGTGACATAGCAGTAGTTAAAGACCTGCATGCAAGCATCATGACGTGTTTTCATGGCCTCATGCGAGTCTTCCAGTGACACAAAGATATACCTCTGATGGGGAGCACTTTTAGAGTTCTTAGGCAGAAAATACAGGGCTCCTTTCGTATTGTCTGTGATGCTGATCACTGTTGTTTAGAACACCTTTGCACAAAAACCAAATAGAAATGAGAACATGCTTGGCACCCCTCCCAAAACACATTACATGATGTGCTAGGATAAAAAGATTTTTTTTCCTCCGTATTAACTAACCCATGATTAAAAGAATAGACACAGCTATTACAATTTTTACATTTGATTTCTGAAACAGACAAGGTCCTGCTAGCATATCATGCACGCTTAATAAAACATATATACATGCCTTCTTAGCAAGGATGTACACTAGGAAGAGCCAGGTTTGCTGAGCAAAACCAAGTCAGCTGCTCTAGAGCAAGCTCTGCAAATCTGGTTTCCACTTTATGCCTTAGCTAAATCTGCATGCGATACTCCAACTCTTTGTTGGACTGCCCTTTTATTGAATTAGGCACGAAGACTTACAGAAGGAGGAAAAAAAAAGTTTATACTTAACATTCCATTTTTTTAAATACTATGATTCAAGATAAGAATAATTTAATATTTAAAAAAAGCACCTTTCTCCTATTGCCACTGGCTAGAGTGCTCATCAGGCTATTTGCAGAATCATAGAATGGTTTAGGTTGGAAGGGACCTTATATAGTTCCAACCCCCTCCTGCCATGGGCAGGGACACCTTTCACCAGACCAGGTTGCTCAAAGCACCATCCAGCCTGGCCCTGAACACTGCCAAGGAGGGGGCAGCCACAGCTTCTCTGGGCAACCTGTGCCAGGGCCTCACCACCCTCACAGTAAAGAATACCTTCCTCATATCTAATCTAAATCTGCCCTCTTTCAGTTTAAAGCCATTAGCCCTTGTCCTATCACTACATGCCCCTGTAAAAAGTCCCTCTCCAGCTTTCTTGTAGGCTCCCTTCAGCTACTGGAAGGCTGCTGTCTGCCTGGAGCCTTCTCCAGGCTGAACAGCCCCAGCTCTCTCAGCCTGTCTATTGTTAAATCAATTGTTTCTCTCTGAAACCACCTAACCACCTGTTAAGTGTTACGTTCTCACACCTTGACTAACTGCAGGCAGGAAACAACAGGCAACAACTCATGTCCATGCTGAGCCATGTTCACTTCTTCCAGCCCAAAGCACCGGTGCAGCCGCTCATCTCTCTGGGCACATGCAGCCATCCCCGCCATCACTGTGTTTCAGTGTGGGAAAACCAGCTAAGGCACAGTTCTGCAGCCAGTGAAGCTTCCAACTATTATTGAGGTGCCATCTCCAAAATCCTCAAGCTCTTCCGGCAAACAACTATCAGTGGCAATCAAACTCATTTATATTACAAAGCTGCTCTCAAAAGATTACTGAAATTCCCCTGATTTCACCTATTTAATTTGGTAAGCAGATTGTGTTGCTGCAAAGTAGATTTCCTATCTGGATGAACTCTTACTGTACGCAAAACATGATATTGAATATAGGCTTACAGAACAAGTTTATTTTTGTAACTGTGCCGGTGCCGTCAAAGCAATGCACAAAGCAAAAAAAAAAAGCTGCAAATTTTTGACCTCATGGCTATGTTATGGTGGGCAGAGCCGCACAACACCCACTCCTTGAGCACAGAAGTAAACCATCTGTGTACTATCAGCTGTGCCAGTGCTCTAGTCCTGATTTCAAGCAGCACTATAGTAAGGGGAAAAAAGAAAGTCATATTTTATATTAATAATTACCCCTATTTATTAGGTACTTGCATTATTTGCACAGCTACCCTGATGAATAAAGTACCCTCTGTAGGTACAATCACATCTGAAGATATTTAAGACATAAAAACACTTTGTTGGTCCATTAGGCTAGCATATCCTGCATAGTCAGTCTAACCTCACCCAGAATTGTAAAGCACATTTATTAGCCCTCTGAGCACTACTGTGAAAGCTTACCATGTAAAAATGTCATTTGCCTTTTGTGGTGACAGCTATAAATGTGAACTACGAGTTTCAACAGGAAGTAGCATTTCACAGCACGGCTAGACGTCCTCCTCTCTTGTCACCAGCCAACGTAAATGTTAGCTGCACTTACTGGAGAAGACTGCTCTCTAAAAGGGTACAGAAGGCAAGAAGTCATCTCTCAGCTTTCACTGTGGAGGATGAAATTGCAATAGCCCTGCCTCTGGCTCATCTGCCCAGCAGTAGATTCAACAGACCTGGCTTGCACAGATGGGGAAACATGAAATACGTTTAAAAAACACTAGGAAACAGTTTACTGCAGAAAGGTAGAAATATGCTGCAACAGAGACAGTACTTGTCGGCTGTGGCCTCACAAAGGCAGACTTTGACATTCTCTTAAACACAATCCTCCCCTCCACAGATCTGCACAGAAGAGGAGAGAATTACAGAAAATACCTATTTAATCTGTAGCTCAGACAAGAGTAACTCACTCTGTTCATCTTATAAAATTAGATACATGCAATCCATCCAAGATTAGAAAATTTCACCCACATACACCCACATGCACAGGAGGTATCATATTAACTCTGTTTTGGAAAGGTAAACAGAGGAACAGAAGACTCAAATAGGCTGATAAATTAATCTGAATTATTACAAAAGCATATCATAGGATTTCATGCCCATTTTTAACATTGATAAAATATAGATATATATAGGTTCTTATACAGCCGAGATGTATTTTGAAAGCAAGTATAATACGTGACCCACAGAAGTAACAAGGGTCTCCCCCTTCAGAGTGATCTATTGCTTTTACGATGCCACACTACTTTGGTGATTTAATCTGATACTTTTTGTAGCCTCCTTCCATGGCTCCTCTACATTCATATAGCATTTCTAGTTTTTGAAGAATGCAGAAATGTTTTGTAGGTTAAGCAGGCCAGTCTGAAGACAATCTTTTTCAGCGCTGATGCTTGCAAGGGGCATCTGACAAATAGGGTCGCTTTTGACCAGCCTCCCTGTAATGATTACGGGGAAGTTAGGGCAGCGCGTCACTCTCTGTTGTTTAAACAGAAAGCACTAACAGTGAAGCCAGGCACGGAGAAGGTTTGCAGCCTGAGCTTTACCAAAGTATGATACAAGATGAGGTCTCACCAGCGGCGAACGCAGCAGGAAGGGCTGAATGGCCTCCCCTCACCCCCACCTGCAAGGGGGCCGCAGCGCTCTGCACCGCACAGGAGCGCGGGCACTCGGCCTTCCCTGTGCCGGCCTGCCACGCGTGCAGCCCGCTGGCACGGCTGCCCAGGGCGTCAGCCACCACGGCCACAACCAAATGAAGTCTTCCCCAATTCCAACACCTGCTTTCTCCCGCATAGAAAGGGCAGATTATTCGTGAAAAGTGTGCAACAAAAGCTTGACTTTTTCCAAGGAAGTTAAGTATCTGCAACTATAACTTCAATTATAATCCACATGCTGCCCCTGCCTCTAAACTCTTACACACAAGTGTACGTTCGTTACTATACTTGAACTGTTGAGGATGTGTATTTTTCATTTGTTGGTGATTTTTTGTTGGTTGTTTTTTAGGTTTTGTTTGTTCGGTTGGTATTTTTGGTGGTGGTTTTTTTTTTTTTTAGGAGAAAGAATAGCTTTATTTAGCTGCAAGCACCCAGCTACTAACTAAACCTGCCAAAGGCATGCTGGAGTTTTGGTTTTGTTGTTTCCCGAGTAAACAGGGAATCGACGTGCACAGTGCTGGCCTTGCCAGGGCACCACATAGCCCTCACTTTCAAGGGTGAAGTAAACCGGTTAAGGAAGAAGAGCTTTGAGGATTGTGTCATACAAGCATTAATATAATGCTCACATCAGCAGCACCGTGGCTTTTTAATTTAAAGCATGTATTCCTTTGAGAATTACCATTATCTCATTTTTTTGCACTCTACCTATTATACAGTTCTTTTCGGAGATCTTAACGTGACTGTCATGGCTTCTGAAAAGCAGCAATCGCTACCCCCAGCCACCACCAGCCCTTTAAAAGGGCCCAGAGGGGAAAGGCAGCACATCAATTGTTACAGCTTTCAATGCGTCTTTTTAAAAGGAAGAGTTAAGTGTTATTTTATATATTTTTCATGCATAATTTCAGTTATTTCTCAGTAAACATATATCCCAGGGCCCTGGCATTTCATCGCGGAAGTTTAATTGAGAAGGGGGGGTTGAACGCCAGCG